>Ga0115005_10003353_pt1 | contig 12785 bp, 7 predicted proteins | sample ArcOceMetagenome_FD_87163 | JGI IMG/M metagenome (GOLD analysis project Ga0115005, IMG submission 87163) | Marine eukaryotic phytoplankton communities from Arctic Ocean - Arctic Ocean - Greenland ARC118M Metagenome | ecosystem: Environmental > Aquatic > Marine > Oceanic | place: Arctic Ocean... | reverse complement strand
TGTAAGCGATTGATGTAGATCGTAATTATTCTCCGATTAGAGCCAATAAATCAGCATGTTTAAAAAAATCCGTGGGCTATTTTCTAGCGACCTATCCATTGACCTAGGTACCGCCAATACTCTAATTTACGTACGCGACAAAGACATTGTGCTTAACGAGCCATCAGTGGTGGCGATTCGTACTCATGGCAACCAAAAAAGTGTGGCCGCCGTAGGGGCCGATGCTAAACGTATGTTAGGCCGAACCCCTGGTAATATTACCGCGATTCGTCCTTTGAAAGATGGTGTGATTGCTGATTTCCATGTCACGGAAAAAATGTTGCAGCACTTTATTCACAAGGTACATGAAAATAGCTGGCTCACACCTAGCCCTCGGGTTTTGGTGTGTGTGCCGTGTAAATCTACCCAAGTTGAACGTCGAGCCATTAAAGAATCGGCAATGGGTGCGGGTGCACGTGAAGTTTACCTAATAGAAGAGCCAATGGCCGCTGCGATTGGTGCTGGTTTGCCTGTTGAGCAAGCGAGTGGCTCTATGGTGGTGGACATTGGTGGCGGTACCACTGAAATTGCGATCATCTCCCTTAACGGTGTGGTTTATTCAGAATCTGTGCGTGTGGGTGGGGACCGGTTTGATGAATCCATTATTGCCTATGTGCGTCGTAACTATGGCTCTTTGATTGGTGAAGCCACTGCCGAGCGAATTAAGCAAGAAATTGGCACCGCCTACCCAAGGGCTGATGTGCTAGAGATTGATGTCAGAGGCCGCAACTTGGCCGAGGGTATTCCGCGCAGCTTCACGCTTAACTGCAACGAAATTATGGAGGCTATGCAAGAGCCGTTATCTACTATTGTACAGTCTGTTAAAAGCGCATTGGAGCACTCACCTCCAGAATTAGCGTCTGATATCGCGGAAAGTGGTATTGTTCTGACTGGTGGCGGTGCCTTGCTACGTGATATAGATCGCTTAATTAGTGAAGAAACAGGACTGCCTGTTATCATCGCAGAAGATCCTTTGACCTGTGTGGCACGGGGTGGCGGTAGGGTCTTGCAGATGCTTGATGATAGCACCTTTGATTTGTTGGCCAGAGATTAAACGGTTCAATTAGCATTGAAACAACGGCGGGGTAGCTCAAGCAATCTCGCCGTTGTTGCTTTAGGGCGACTAGATCGCTAGGAGACGTGTTATCAATCCTTTGTTTAAGGGTCAGTCCATTGTTAAAACATTTTTTACCTACGGTCTGATTTGTCTTAGTTTAATTATAGCTGATTACCAATTTGATCAAATGCAACGTATTCGTGCGTGGCTCTCATTAGCTGGGACACCTGTGCAATGGTTGGTTGATATGCCACAACACTCTTGGACTTGGTTGGATGAGAGGTTGCAAGTTCGTGACGAACTGATTGCGGAAAATAAACAACTAAGGGCCCAAACGTTGCTGGCCGAAAGAAAAGTGCAGAAGCTGGAAGCCTTGACTGTGGAAAACTTCCGTTTGCGAGACCTGCTCAATAGTAGTGAGCAGTTAGACGAAAAAGTCACTGTGAGTGAACTTATTGGTGTTAACTCCGATCCCTTTACCCATCAGGTGATTATTAATACTGGGTTTAATGGAGGCGCTTTTGTAGGCCAACCGGTGCTGGATGCCACAGGCGTCATGGGCCAAATCACCTCGACCTCCGCCTTCACCAGTCGTGTATTACTCATTACAGATGCAGACCACGCCATTCCTGTGCAGGTGAATCGCAATGGCTTACGCACTGTGGCTTATGGTCTGGGTCAGTCTAACTATTTAGAATTACAAGACCTGTCTGACACTGCGGATATTGAAGTTGGCGATATGTTGGTCAGTTCCGGCTTAGGTTTGCGCTTCCCTAAGGGCTATCCAGTGGCTACAGTCATCGAGGTGCGCCATATGGCTGGGCAAGACTTTGCCAAGGTATTAGTCAAGCCTACAGCCCAGCTCGTTCGCTCTCGCCAGCTCTTGTTGGTTAGAACACCGCAACAGCAAAGCTTAGTGCAAGAGGGGGTCATTGATGGCCACTAAAAGAGCCCACAACCTTTGGGTGCCAGCTATCACTTTGCTCATTGCCTTTATGTTGAGCGCCTTTCCTCTGTTGGAATGGGTGCAATGGGGATGGCCAAAATGGGTGTTGGTGGTCTTCATCTATTGGGTCATCGCTTTACCCCACCGTTTTGGCTTAGGGTGGGCGTTTATCTTGGGCTTGTTACTTGATCTGTTGCAGGGAAACTACCTAGGGGTCAACGCTCTTGCCATGGTAGTGGTGACTTTTTTTGCTATGCTAATGTACCGTCGTTTGCGCATGTACCGTGTGTGGCAACAGGCCTTTATGGTGTTTTTTTTAGTGGCGGTCAATCAATGCATTAGTTATTGGCTGCAAGGGATTGGCAGCAATGCCAGTATTGGCTTATGGTTTTTATTGCCGGCGCCCATCAGTGGTTTACTTTGGTTGTGGTTAGTGGTTGTGTTACGCGGCCTCCGCCGAGCGTTTAAAGTGGCTTAAGGACAAGGACATACCCTCAAAATGAACGAAGAAATTCTCATCAATTTCAGCCCCATGGAAACCCGAGTGGCGGTGATTGAAAATGGCATGCTGCAAGAGGTTCATTTAGAGCGCAATGACCATCGTGGCATGGTGGGTAATATCTACTTGGGTAAGGTTGTGCGCGTTTTGCCAGGCATGCAGGCTGCATTTATAGAAGTGGGTCTAGAACGCGCGGGCTTTATTCATGTGGCAGATATCGAACCACAAGATGGCCAGTCAGATTCTGATGACATTGCCCGGCTAGTGAGAGAAGGCCAAAGTTTGCTGGTACAAGTGCTAAAAGATCCCATAGGCACTAAAGGGGCTCGCCTGACTACCCAAATTTCTATTCCATCACGTTACCTTGTGTATTTACCCGGCAGTGACCATGTGGGCATTTCTCAACGTATCGAAGATGACACTGAAAAACAGCGCCTTAAACACTGTTTAGAGACCTACTTGGCCTTGCCTAACGGCTTACAAGGCGCCTCTGTATCCAGCTCGCCTGAATTCACCAAGGAGGGTGTCATCGTTCGCACAGTAGCTGAGGGTGTGAGTGAGCAGGGCCTGCAGCAGGATGTTGATTTTCTTCGCCGGTTATGGCGTCAAGTAAAACAAAAAATTGCTGCCGGCAAAGCCCCTCAAATAATCTATCAAGATTTACCCTTAGCGCTGCGTACCCTGCGGGATATTGCCCATCCGCAAATAGAGAAGATTCGCATCGACTCTAAAGAAACCTATCAAAAAGTGACGGAGTTTGTTGATCAGTTGGTGCCCGATATGGCCACCAAGTTAGAGCATTACCCTGGTGGGCGGCCTATTTTTGATTTGTACAATGTAGAAGATGAAATTCAAAAGGCCCTTGGGCGCAAGGTACTGTTGAAGTCCGGTGGCTATCTCATTATTGATCAAACTGAGGCGATGACCACGGTGGATGTGAATACGGGGGCTTATGTTGGACACCGAAACTTAGAAGAAACTATCTTTAAGACTAACCTTGAGGCTGCCACCGCCATCGGTAGGCAGCTGCGCCTGCGTAATCTTGGCGGCATTATCATTTTAGATTTTATTGACATGCAAGACCTAGAGCACCAACGCCAAGTGGCTCGAACCTTAGATCGTGCATTAGCTAAAGATCATGTTAAAACCAAAGTGCTCGCAGTGTCAGAACTGGGATTAGTCCAAATGACACGCAAACGCACCCGAGAAAGCCTAGAGCAGCTTTTATGTGAACCATGTTCCTCATGCGAAGGAACAGGCACCAATAAAACCCCAGAAACCATTTGTTACGAAATATTTCGCGAAATTCTGCGAGCTCACCGAGCTTATGATACCAATACCTATTTAATACTCGCCTCACAAGCAGTAATCGATCAACTGCTCGATGAAGAAGCGCACCGTTTGGCAGAACTTGAGGAGTTTATAGGTAAAACCATTTCCTTGCGATTAGAACCCATGTACGTCAACGAACAGTACGATGTGGTGTTGCGTTAATGGTGGTTAAATTGAGCCGGTGGTTGATGGCCATTGGGTGCCTAGTGCTGGTGATTTTGGCAGCGAGTCTGTCCTGGTTAAGAGTGGGTATTGATGATCACCCGCGATATCATCAATGGGTTGAACAACAAGTGAGTAGGGCCGTTGGGCAACCGCTAACCTTGGCGTCTTTTCAGGCTAAGCTGGTGGGTGCAGATTTGGAGCTGAGCTTAGCAGGTATAGAAACTGAAGCCGGTTTAAGCCTCAAGGGTTTAGCTTTGGGTGTTGATTTATGGGGTTCCCTAGAAGACCAAGTATTACGCTTATCCCATGTGCAAGCAGAGGGCTTGACTCTAAACCTGGGCCAGCAAGAAGATGGTCGTTGGGGCCCTCAGGCTGATCTTGAAACAAGCACTCAAACCGTGCCCCAGCTCATGCTAGCACTCGCGACAAGAGTGCCCCAATTGTTACTGCGTGACGTGAGCCTGACGCTAATCTCCAATCAAGGTCAATCTGTCAGTGTCCCAAAGTTAAATGCTCAGGTTCAGCTGAGCGAAAATGTGGCTGAGAATTTAAGCCGACTTAGTTTATACGTGTTTGCTGGTGAGCATAACCAAGCCAATGGTTATAAAATCAACAGCCAAGTTACTGTTGATTTTATAACCCACCCATCTATTAACGCGGCGCGTAAGCAACCACCTGAAAGCAGTCTCCAGCGAACGATCCAACGCGCCAGCGTATACCTACACAGCAATGGCATGGAACTGGCCCCATTAATGTCATTGTTGGTGCCCGAGAAAGCCTCCCCCTTTTACCTCGACCGTTTGCGCTTAGGGGGCTCCTATTGGTTGCATTATGGCGCTGATAAGAGGCTGAAATTAGTCACTAAAAATGCCCAATTAGTGGTTGTTACACCCACTAACCAGATGGATATCGTAGGCGATATTAGCGCAACAAGTCGGTTAAATGATCAGGCAAGTTTCGATTGGCAATTAGCCAACTGGAATATCACAGCCCAAGCCCTTAGTGGGGAGGTGAATGGTGTGACTTTGCCAGTCACTGAACTACAGGTCAGTAAAACCAATCAACAACTAGTAATTCACAGTTCTAAACTTCATCTAGCTGATACACAAGCACTAATAAACAGCATTAAAAATGTGCCAGTAAAAATTAACCTACCGATTCAGTCACTAGCCCCCAAAGGCTGGTTGCATCAGGCGCAGTTGCATTTAGATATGCATCAACCCCGAGAATTTTTGTTTGCTGGACAGATGCAACAAGTAAGTATTGAAGCCTGGTCTGGGGTGCCGCAAATTACTCAGGCCGATGGTCACATATGGCTCAACCGTTACGGTGGTAAGTTGGTCATCAATGACACGGATGGTTTGCAAGTGCACCTCACTGCACTGGCGTCAAAACCTTGGCCGTTGAGTGGTTTAAAGGGTGAGTTTAATTGGCACTACAGCGCGTTGGCTAACCGCATTAGTTCATCTAATATGTATATTAAGTTGGGCCAAGGGCAGGCTAATTTAACCATGGCGGCTGAGTTTCCTCGCAAAGGTTCAGTGACAGAGCCTTTTATACAATTGGCTCTGGGACTGCAAGACATTGATTTAGAACGGCTGCCAGGCCTGTTGCCAGATCTGGTGATGGGAGACAAGTTAGGCGCTTGGCTAACGACGGCAGCACCTATGGGGCGGTTGAAAGAGGCAGGCTTAATTTATAACGGCCGCCCAGGCAATATTTCAACTGCCGCTGGTGTTATGGCAAGGTCCATGCCTATGGCTGCGTATATAGAAGCACCAAACTTTAGCTACCACCAAGACTGGCCCCAAGTGCAAGGCCTAAAAGCGGATCTAACCCTCGACCACACAGGCGTGCAAGTCAAAGCTCGGGCTGGTTCTGTCGCGCATAGTCAAACCACTCAGTCGGTCAAAGGTTGGCAAGTTGAAGTGCCGGTGTATCAAACAGCCACTAAAAAGCTCCGCTATATCAAGGTGCGTGGGCAACTCGCAGGTGAAGCGTCGCAGATGATGATGTGGGCACAAAAACCACCCTTACGTCTCGATTTGCCTCTATGGTTAAAAGCACTCAAGCCAAAAGGTGACGTGACCCTGCAAGGTCGTGTAGCCATCCCTTTTGGTCATCAAGCAAAAATCACCTATGATCTGCAGTTATCAAGCGAGAGTCTCAACGGGTATTGGGCGCCCTTGCAAGCCGATGTACGCCATGTTGAATTTGAGGTGGACTTAAACTCTGCTCGAGGAGGCATTGGAGCTGTGACTGGTAATGGTCTTGTCGATGGTCAGTTAATCAGCTTTGAGCGGCTGTCTAAAGTTGGCCTAGCGCAACCCTGGTTATCACGCATTCCTGATAAAATATTGGACGATGCAAAGGCTAACCTAAGTGCAATAAACAACAGTTTAACGCTGCAGTTCAAAGGGCAATTGCCGCCATATTACCTCGCTACTAAAATGAACCAACCCTGGTTGCAAGAGTTGTCAGGCGCGCTGCCCTTTGTTGCAAGAATATCTGCTTGTCCTTCAGTAGTGGTGGAGTGCACGTCAATAAGCGCCGAGGTTGATCTGACTCAAGCTGCTATAGACCTGCCAGATCCTTTGCAGCAATTAAAACAACTACAGCTGCTGGGTCATTGGCAACAAAGTCAACAAAACTGGTATGCCAGTTTAGACCAGCACCAGCTGGCCTTTAAACTGGGTACTGGTGAAAACACCAATGACTTAACTCTGTTAGGTACAAATGTCGCTTTTCAAGGTGCGGTTGATTGGGCGCAGCAGGGGCAATGGCAGGTGGGTGGGCAGATAGATTTTGTTGATGTGGAAGCCTGGTGGGCGCTTTATAAAAAGGGCATGAACTGGTGGTCGGTAATGGCCGACAAAGTATCTGCAGGCAAGTCACCTGCAGGGCTTATATTGCCTCACATTGAGGTGAAAATAAAACGTGCTACTTGGGTTGGTTTAGATATCGACCAAACCACCCTGACCCTGCAAAAAATTGCTGCAGAAGAGGTGTCAACGCTTCAGCCTTGGCGCTTGCGCCTAACCTCAGATCAGCTGGCTGGCCAAGTGGATTATTTTGGCGCCGACCATCCGTTAGTGATTCAAGTGGATCATGCCCATTTAAATTTCCCAGAAGCCGTCAATGAAACTGATGAAGATGTTGATTTGCTCGATAATATCGATCCTAGTAAATTTCCAGACGCCGATGTATCTATAGATGAACTGCTTAAAAATGGGGAGTCTTTTGGTCAGTGGCAGTTTAAAACCCGACGCCAAGGTACCCAAGTGAATGTACATGACCTCGATGCTTATATTCGCCACAGTCATTTGCAAGGCAATCTCATTTGGGACAAGGTCGATGGAGCTCACCGCACTCAGTTTACGGGGTTAGTAGAATCAAGTGATATTAGCAGTCTGTTAGTGGCCTGGGGCTATGGTCCTGCGTTAGTTGCTAAAACGTCTGCTCTAGAGGTACAGTTAGAGTGGCCCCGATCTCCTTTAGCCTTTGCTGTTAAGGACACTAGTGGTGATCTGGGCTTGCGCATTAAGAAGGGCAGTTTCTCTGCGGCGCCAGGTGCAACCAGCGGCCTTAAAATCTTAGCTCTGCTTGATATGAATCGTCTAATGCAGCGGGTTAGGTTGGATTTTTCTGATATTATTCAGCCTGGTTTTAACTTCGACAGTATCGCTGTGCAGTATCGTTTTGACCATGGCTTTGCGTCCACGGTGGCGCCTTTAACTTTAAAGTCTACAGTCTTGAATTTATCCATGGATGGCTGGATCGACTTTAATAAGCGGCGGGTCGATAATAATTTAATAGTGACTCTGCCGTTAGCAGAAAAGCTGCCTTTAGCGGCATTAATTGCGGGCCTTCCGCAACTGAGTGGCATGATCTACCTAGTCAACAAACTTATTGGTGATGAGTTATCCACCTTTACTAGTGCCCGCTACGAGGTGGTTGGCTCACTTGATAATCCAGACGTCAAATTGGTGAAAATTTTCGATAAAGACTACCAAAATCAGTCGTTAAAGGAGCGTATTGGAAATGTCATCCCCGTTGAATAATGCAACTACTGGGTTAAGCCCGGCTATTAAATTAACTGGCCTAGGCCGAGCAGTCGCGGTAGTGCAGCTAGTTAGTAAACTGAGTGTGGAAAATAACTTATTAAAAGCGGCAGCACTCATTCAGCAAGCCAGCGCACAAGGCGCACAGCTTATTATGCTGCCAGAAAGTTTTGCAGTGTTTGGTGATCCCCAAATGGTGGCACATGGTGCTGAAGCATCCCTACCCAAACGAGGTTTGCGGCTATGGTTATCACAGCAAGCCAAGGCTAACAAGGTGTGGCTTATTGGTGGCACTATACCTTGCCAACAGGGTATACAGGATATTAATAAAGTGCGTTCAGCCTGCTTTGTTTACGACAGTGAGGGTACCGAGGTTGCGCGTTATGATAAAATTCATATGTTTGATGTTGATATCAAAGACAGCCATGGTACTTACCGCGAGTCTGATACCTTTGAAGCGGGTGCTGAGTTGGTGGTAGTCGACACCCCCGTTGGTAAGGTCGGTTTGACCATTTGTTATGATTTACGCTTTGCAGAAATCCACGCTAAGCTGGTTGATTTGGGAGCCCAGATTATCGTCAATGGAGCGGCCTTCACCAAAACCACAGGCCAGGCCCACTGGCACACGTTATTGCGAGCGCGGGCCATTGAGACTCAGTGTTATGTGTTGGCAGCGTCCCATGGTGGTCAGCATGATCATCGTCAAACCTTTGGTCATTCAATGATTATCGACCCTTGGGGTGAGATTTTAGTGGAGTTAGGCGAAGGCCCTGGTATTGCTGTGGCACGAGTTGATCTTGATCATCTGAAGCGCATTAGAACTGCGTTTCCAATACAGTTGCAGCGCCGCTTACAATAAACAGCCGGCGAGTTAGCCGGCTGTTTATACACGTATTCTATTAAAACTCTTGCCAATCATCATCACTACTTTTCTCAGAGACTGGCCGGTTTCTTCGTGCTGGTGTGGTTATTTCTGCCAAAGTCTCTTTGCCAAACACTTGTTCGGCCGACCTCACTTGTTCGGCAGATCTAAGTGGGGCAACAATCGGGGTGTTAATACCAGAAGACGTCACTTTAAAGAAGGAAATCTGATCTTTAAGGGCTCTGGTTTGATCACTTAAGGAATAACTGGAAGCAGAAGACTCTTCAACTAGCGCTACGTTTTGTTGGTTAACATTTTCTAACTGACCGACAGCAGAATTAATTTGGTTAACCACTGCCGTTTGCTCACTGGTTGCCATGGCGATTTTGGCGACAATATCGCTCACCTTTGCGATTGATGCACTGATAGAGGATAAAGACTCACCCGTTTGGTTGACTAAGCTACGGCCTTCTTTAACCTTATTAGAACTGTCCTCAATCAGCACCTTGATGTCCTTAGCGGCATCGGCTGCACGCTGAGCAAGGGTTCTAACTTCTCCGGCGACCACTGCGAATCCTCTGCCATGTTCACCGGCTCTGGCTGCTTCAACAGAAGCGTTTAGAGCCAACAAGTTGGTCTGAAAAGCAATGCCATCAATTAAGGTGATAATCGGCACGATCTTACTGCTCGACTTTTCTATATCACCCATGGCCTCTACGGCTTTGTTAACCACTGCCACACCGTTGGAGGAGTCTTCTTGTGTGCTTATGACAAGGCTGCTGGCTTCATTGGCTCGGGTTGTATTTTGTTCAATGGTGGCAGCCATTTCTTCCATACTAGAAGAGGTTTCCTCTAATGAAGCGCTCTGTTCACTGGTGCGCTGGGAGAGGTCATCAGAACTGCCACTAATTGAATTGGCATTTGAAGCCACACTGTCGGTTGCCTGTAATACCGCTGACACGGTTTTTTCCATGTTCTCTACAGAGCTGTTGAGTGCTGATTTCAATTCTTCTAAGCGGCCTTTGTACTGGCCAGTAATGCGCTGAGTTAAATTACCGTGGGCCATCTTTTCTGCCATCAAGGTGGTTTCACTCAGCGCTTCAGCAATGGATGTGATGGAGTTATTAACACTCATTTTAAGTTGATTTAAATCGCCTTTGAGTGGGGTTGTGACACGTAAGTCAAAATCACCTAATGCGGCGGCGTTCATCACTTGGTTAATTTCACCAATGGCTTGCTCCATGGTTTCCATGGTCTTGATGAGTGTGGAGCGGAAGTGACTACCCACCTCAACACCTTCTAAACGATAACTAAAGTCACCTGTGACAATAGCTTTGAGCACCTGCTCAAGGCCATGCATGGTTTTTTCTACGCCGTCAGCAGAGCTGTTGACGCCCTCTTTTAAGGTCGCTAAATCACCCTTTAACTCAAGATTAATACGATTCTCAAATTGACCATCGGAAACTTCTAGTACCACCTTATTGGCCGCACCAATGGCTTTTTGTAAAGACTCTAAATGGTGGTTAACTACGCCTGCCATTTTACCTATTTCATCGTTTGAAGTAATGTCATTGCGGAGTGAGAAGTCGCCAGTTTTATCCAACTCGACAAATAAGTGAGATAAAGAACGGATGGGGCGGCTGATCGATCTGGCGATAAAATAGGCAATCAATATAATAAATAGAAGGCCACATACGCCTACTATAGCCACCAAGTTCTTGAGTCTTTCAACGGCTTTAAAGGCCTCAGCTTCATCAATTTCGGCGATCAAAGCCCAAGGTATACCAAATACATCAATTGGAGTGTATGAGGACAGAACACGCTTGCCCTTATAGTCAATAATGTTAGCGGAGCCAGTGTCACCTGCCAGGGCCGCTGTTGCTGTGTTGGACTTAACACTGCCTAATTGAGGATTAGCAAACGATGCGCTCACAGAGCGGTTAATTGGGTCCATTAAGGAGTCTGAACGCATTAAATAGTTAGGACCAACCAAATAAGATTCGCCGGTCACACCCATGCCATGGCGTTCACCCATGATTCTATTCATGCCCTTTAAAGAAATTTGTAAGGCCAATACCATGGTGACCTTGCCGCTAGCATTTTTAATGGGTCGCCCAATAAAGCTGCTGGGCATGTTGTTGCTGGGAGCGTAGGGTTCAAAATCAGCAAACACAAACCCTTCGGTCGTCATAACCTCGCGAAACAGTCGACCTAGATTGGACTGAGCATAGGTGCCATTTTTGAGGTTAGTTTGATAGTCTGCCTCCTTGGTCGCTGTATAAAAAACGTAGCCGTCTGGTCTAATCAGAAATAGATCGTAATAATTGTACTTTTCTATAAAGTTCTTGTAGTAATCAGTCTCTCCACCCGATAGCACGGTATCAAGGTCTTGAACTGAGCTGTCGCTTCTCTTTTGAACCCGTTCCAGAGTATCCTTGAGCATGTCCAAGTCATCTTTTCGTCTTTGGAAATAGTTCTCTATTTGCGCTGATTTAATACCACGCACAGTCTCAAGCTGCATTAGCGCCTCATGCTTCAGGGCTTTGGTTGAAGCGTTTAGGGCGGTATAGCCTAGTACGGCAAAAGGGATAATACCCACTAATAAAAAAGAAGTGATTAGTTTCTTGCCGATACTCAAATTAGTAAACCAATGTAGCATAGCAAAACTCCCCTCATTACAGTGTAAAATTCATGTGCTTATGCACAGACTACACGCGCGGAGGGCACATGGCTAGTCTGTTTTATAAACTTGCAGCGATAGAGTAATAGTAGCATTAATAGATATACGCTGATAATTGTATTAGCGAATTTCTGTGTAACTCATTGTTGCAAAATGTTGCTAAATATTACTAATCGGCAGGCACTAGTTCCTTACTGGGCTACCTTGATCTAACATACTCACAATGCGAATTTGAGTGTTTTCTGATTGGGCTAAACGCAAGAACGATTCCCGTTCGGCATCGTACAAATCCTGTTCACTCATCATGGTGTTAGCTTTGATTTTGCCACCCGTGAAAATGCGGGCAAGCTCAGTGCCAACGACCACATCGTGGGCGGTGATCTTTTGTTGATCTTCAGCCTCAAATAACCAGTCCATCATTTCACGATAGGTGTCTTCACCTGCCATTGGTAGGGGTTTGCGAGGTTTGGCTTTGTTAACCTTATCTAGTTGCGATAGCGCTTCACTCAATAACCGATCTCGGTTCATCATGTATTGATCTTCGGGGTAAAGCATGGCCTGTTCAGTGGCTTCTATAGGCGATGTCGCCGTCCAGCCATAACCCACAATCATAAAGGCTTTCCATGCCGCAGCTTTGATATCGCCAAGCACTTCATACCAGCGATAGAGATACTCTTTACAGCCACCGCCACCAGGTACGACGCCGACACTCGATTCGACCAAGCCCATGACGGAATTAGCATGTCCAATCACATGGTCAGCCGCCAATACCACTTCAAAGCCTCCTCCAATGGACATGCCTGCAGGAGCCGCAATGACTGGCAATGGACACTGATTAATGGCGAGCATGGTTTGTTGAAAATGATTAAGGAATTGATCCATGCCCGTATAATCTTGGGTTTCAAAGAATTCACGAAAGGCAACCAAGTTAACCCCACAGGAGAAATGTTGAGCGTCATTGTGCAACACCACGCCTCGCAGCTTTCGCTTTTGTGCTTGCTCAAGAGCATGGAGAATCACATCCATCGATTGTTTATCTAAGGCGTTAGCCTTAGAGTGAAATTCGATAATAGCGGCGTTATCGTACTCAAACCAACTGGCTTTAGCATTGCTGTATTGAGGCGTTAGAGTTTGGCGTAATTCA
>Ga0115005_10003351_pt1 | contig 12785 bp, 9 predicted proteins | sample ArcOceMetagenome_FD_87163 | JGI IMG/M metagenome (GOLD analysis project Ga0115005, IMG submission 87163) | Marine eukaryotic phytoplankton communities from Arctic Ocean - Arctic Ocean - Greenland ARC118M Metagenome | ecosystem: Environmental > Aquatic > Marine > Oceanic | place: Arctic Ocean... | reverse complement strand
TTCATAACTTTTTCACAATTTTGTCAGTGACGCGGCAGATTCAAAGGTGATTGTTTAGCACTTGTGCTGATGTTAAGTGTTTATGAAAATATTAGTTACACGATGATGTAAAACGTCTGTTTTTTAGCTGTTTTTACCTATTTTCTAAAAATTATTAAAACCGATTAACGATAATCCACATGAGGCATAAGAGCCTGTTGGATAAATTATCTGACTAATTAAGGTTGAGAACTGAATTTTTCACACTCAGTATAAGTGCTTATATAAATTATTCTCTAAGTTTTTTATTACCTGATGAGGCGTTTTCTACTGTGCAACTGCTTGTTGACAATCGCTTGAAAATTCAAAAATGTAATGACGAATAGTGTTTTCACAACAGTAAATATAATTTTTCTTTTAGTATCTTTGTGATTTCAACCTTACTTCAATTAAGCGACCAACTCTGTGCAAAATTCATAAGATTTATAAGTCAGATTTAGCCTATTATTTAAGGATTAATAACATGCCTACTTGTTACATTACCCAGCCTTAGTATTCAAATGTATTTACATATGCGGTAATTCACGAGATACCGTTACAGATATAACCTAGTACTAACGTAAATTCTATAAGCCATCGTTATTGCTCAATATTTTTTATAGTTCGTTAACACGCTTAACTTTTTTATTCCTTCTTTATTCATTCCTTAATCCTCAACTATCAACTTTAAAACGTATCTCATCATCAGATGTGAGTTAATTACGCCACAAAAACTGAATTAATAAAAAGGCTTTGCGGGTATGTTAATAAACGACTGTATTTTGTTCGTTAACAGACTATTAATGTCGATGGTTTGTATAAGTTGGAAGTGAACTGGTATAACGTAGCGACTCGATAACAGCATCCTAATTCTTAATGATAGCTCAGGCGTGAAGGTCTTTTGTCTATAAGTTACAACTTTATGTTTGGCGAAATGTAATACTAACCATCGTTTTTAAAATTAAAACAAAAACAGTCGACTGAAATAATACCAAGTTAGGCTTATCCACCATATCTGTGGATAACTCTGTTGAGTACTGTTTATATGTTGTTTAATATACTGATAAATATGAAAAATTTACGACTGGTTGCAAAACACCCTAAAACTCAAAGTTGATCGAAATTACATCACTTTAAGGTTGTTTATGAGTAATATAAAGATAGCTATATCAGTGTAGTTGGTAATAACCTTATCTTATACACAAGCGGTAAGCGTTTTTCATACATCTGTTTTAAGGGAGTAGTAAAACTCTTGAAGTATAAATAACAAAATAAAAATTCTATGCAAATGCTGAACGCTATTGCCTATGATGAAGTGCTTATCATGCATAAATAGTGGAACAATACATAGCCGTGTAGTGATTTCTTTGATTTAGATGTGTCTATTGTGCAAGTTGTTAATGTCGGTTGAACTTTTATAACGTTTCATAGATTCAACTTAAAAACACGCTGAATGTTTAAATGATTTAGTTTACTGAGATATTTTATTTTGATTAAAAATAATAGTGTTTATAAAAAAGGAAAAACATGCAGGTTTTAGATATTTATGCTGGAAAAAATGCCCTTTCAAGGATTAAAAAGGAAGGTTTTAGCTCAGATTTATTTGATTATATGTTGGGCGCATCCGGCGGACCTAAATGGTTTGTGTTAGCAGGATTGGATCGTTATATCTTCCCTGAGTTTTTTTCGGGGCGTACCAGACCCCTCAATATCATCGGCTCATCTGCCGGAGCGTTTCGGTTCGCCTGTTTCGCACAACAAGATCCTTTATCTGCAACTAATCGTTTAGTTGAGTGTTATTCGCGTACGGTATATTCCGATAAACCGACGGCTAAAGAAATTACTGAAAAAGGAACGGCACTACTGAACTATGTATTAGGTCCAGATGGTTGTGAAGAAATTATTAATAATCAAGTCATTAAAGCGCATTTTATTGTGGCTAAGTGCAAAGGGTTAACTCAATTTGAAGCAAAGCCTTTACAAATGACAGGGTTGATCGCCAGCGCCAGTGCTAATGTGGTCAAACGTAAATGGTTAGAAAAATTTTATCAACGTTACTTATTTTCATCCCCTAATTCTGATTTAAAAGTCAACGATCCTAATAATATGTCTTCACATTTTGTGTCCTTGTCACCAAAAAATTTATCACAGGCTCTTATGGCATCAGGCTCTATTCCTATTGTGATTGAAGGTGTAAAAAATATTGATGGTGCACCAGTAGGCATGTATCGAGACGGTGGAATAATTGATTATCATTTTGACTTAACTTTTGGACCTCAAAAAGGCTTAGTGCTTTATCCACATTTTTACTCAAAACCAATACCTGGCTGGTTTGATAAGTCACTTAAAAAGCGTCTACCTCATGCTAGTAGTTACGATGACGTAGTCATGTTGGTCCCTTCTGATGAATTTGTAGCTAGCCTACCTTATGGCAAAATACCTGACAGAAAAGATTTTCAAAACATGCCAGCAGCACAACGTATAGAATATTGGCAAACGGTTATTTCAAAAAGTGATAGCTTAGGACAGGCGTTTAAAGACATGTATGATAATCAAAAAATTATTGAATATATTAAACCCATTGAATTTGCTTGAAATATTGGCATTGAATTCAGCATATTGGCTAAGTGGGTAAACAACAGAACTACCCATAGGCTAATTTTTCATTAGTGACAGTAATAATGGACTTTTTATGTAAAAGTTAAACTATCACGAATCTTTTTTTATTAATTATAAAGCAGTATTAGCTGAGGATATAAACTCGCTGAATTACATATGGCCGTTTGAATTGTTCAATTCTGCACTAAAATTAAATGGTTGTTCAGCAATGTTATGGTTGATTTGTAAATAAGAGCTTAGGACATTATTTGTATTGCTTTAGATGATTGTGATGGTCAAAAAGCTAGAAGCCACCAAAAAATTCTCTCCTATAACGGCTGATACGCTCACTAATACGTTCTGACTGAAGTAATAATGCCCTAAGTAAATTAAGCATTATCAAAGCCCAAGCTAACATTCTTCCTTAACGTTTTAAAATTAATCATCATCACCATAATCTAATTTTGTTGGCAGGAAGCAAAACTGAGGGCATAAGTTGCTGTATCCATGATATTTCGATGATTAAGAACACCGAATAAGCTGACTATGATCGCAAGATAACGGAGCTCCTAGATTCTTCTAATTACGCTATCAATGTGCTGCGGAATAAGGTTAAGTGAGGTGTTTTTTTGAGTACATAATCTGCTCCAAAATCTATTACTTCAACTTTGCGATAACTAAAGCATTTATTTTTAGCCTGTAAACTTCTTGTGAAGATTGCAAGCCTAATTACAATTTATTTGTAGTTCATACAAAACATCTTGAGAATCTAATATGCCCCTATGCCAATAATGGATTGGGATTAATTTTTGATACTTCAATTATCGAATTGATATCAGTTTCAATAAAAGTAATGATACTTTCTAGACTATTTATTTGCTCCTCGTAAGAAACAACTTTCTCTTCAATTATGCCGAGTTTTTTGCTGAGTATTAAAAAACCTAGGCTAGCGCTAGATCCTCTTAAACTATGTATTTCGAATCTAAACTGTTTGATTGCAACCATAGATTTTGCAGTTTTAACCTCAGACCAGTATTTGACTATCAGAGCTAACTTTCCATCCAACTCAGCGACAAAAGAGAGGCGAAACCTCACTAGTGTTTGTTCCAACTTAGAATTCATTAGTATCCTTTAATTTTAACATTCCAACTAACGCTTAGTTGTTACAAATCTGCAATGATAAATTACTAATTTATTGTTTGTTTGTACAGAAAATTGTGATGTTAATAAGTTTATTTTCACGTTTGAAATAGCTACTGTGGTTAGCTAAAAAGATAGGTTTTAAATTAACATTATTTAATCTATAGCGGTGTGATTTAAATCAAAGTATCTGATTGTTCTTGGTTTTTTAAATCGGCATGTTAGTGAATTTGATCAGTACGTTGGTTAATTTTGTAAGTAAAAGGATGAGAATGGGATATTTAAAAAAAGGTTACACACATTAAAACGGTATGTTAAATCAACTCATTAAAACGTTGAATTAGGCAAGCTGAAGTTTTATTTGATAGGCAAATTAAATATGGCTAACCGTCACAATATTATCTTCCTATTCGATATTTATCCTGATTACATAGAAACTTTGAGATACCTTTAGCAACAAATAAACAACACAATTTATTTTTATAAATTTCATGTTCTATATTTAAGTTATATGGCTTTCCAATAGGTGCATGTAACGATAAAATTGACATTACCACTTTTAGATAAAAAGTGAATTTTACTAGCAGCTAAACCAATGGGCGTATATATTTTATTGCATGGAACGAAGCAATGTTCAGCCAACTTATAAGGTGTACTTTAAACACGTCTTTGATTGCAGTTTAACAAATTAGGCAACCAGTCGAACATAGTATGCTGGAGTTGCTGATATTATTTTTTCTCTATTATTCAATATCAGTTTAACGTTCTTGGAGCTTTATTGGGCAAAGCGTTTAGAAACAGAAATACCTTATGCAGATGCCACTCATACACTTTTTATCCAGTGTTTCAGCGATGGAATCCATATACAAATACCGGCCTGCCATAATGGGTGTATGTGATGGGTTTTAGTTTATATTTGAGTTGCAAAAATGCCACTAAATTAATCAGTTCTTGTACTGTCATCATGTCATTAAATATTCGCATTTTGGAGCTTTCATCATCATCAGCAATATCTCCCTCAGGTAAGCTAAAACCTTAGGGGATTTGGGCTCATAACTACAACGAGCTAAAACAGAAATTAAAATAAACACTGTAAACGTTTTCATGTTGATGCCTTATCTTTATTAATAGACCAGGCATTAACATAAGGGAGAAGTTGTGACAGGTGGGTAATCGTCAGTGGCGTTTATTGCTAGGGATCAAATTTGTGGGTAAAAGTCATAGTTCTAACTCTAACTCAATAAACAACTGTTGCATCTTGAGCATTTATGATGTGATAACTGAACTAATCCTCTTTTGGTTTAGCTTGAGTTTCAGCCTTATCTTCTGCGTATTTAACTCTGATTTTATTAGCACCTAACATGCTGTCGTTAAGACTTTTAACTGCTACTTTTGCTTCGCCAGCTTTAGGCATTTCGATAAAGCCAAACCCTTTAGATAAGCCATTCGATTTTTCTCTGACTATGACACTTGATTGCACTTTGCCATGTGCTTCAAAAGCAGTTTGTAGTTCTTGCTCAGTGGTTTCCCTGTCAAGATTTCTGATTAATATTTTCATATGATGTGTCACTTCTTAGTTAAAGTTATAATTAGGCAATAATTATAACAGCTTAAGCTTCCCCAAACGATCTGATTTAAAAAACAGATGACGTCTCCAGGAAGATCTATCTGTTGTAAATACGTATGTAAAATTTATTAGATAACAGCTCTTTAAGCTATGACTTGGCTAGCTTAATGAAGGGATCATTAACGTGTTTGACAAATATTAATCAAAAGGGATTTTCCTTTTTTAGTTTATTACTCGTGTGTTCATTATTAGATACTCACTAGCACCTGAAAAAATTACCACACACAAGCAACAAGACGATAAAAAAGTTGCCTTTTTTTCTCTTAAAAACTGTAGATTGGGCCCTTTTTAAAAGATATTTACTTGGCTCTTTGGAAGCACTTACACTATTTATAAGCTTCGGTGGACTAAATAACAAAGTGGAAAACGCAATATTCGCCACTTTATCGGTATGACATTGCAAGGGTAAAAAATGGCATTACACATATCTATTATGCTGGTGAGCCCTAACCGGTGATCACCGATTATTCAGCTTATGTTATTGGTGGCGACAATCCTGATTTTGTTTAATGCCGAGAAGATTCATTCAATGCGGTTAAAAATAATTATTTTTATTATGCCATCGGACAAACTTCAAAGCATTTTTGCCCCAGTGTGAGCATTAGTCTTTGTTGATTAACGGTTTATTAAATCATCGCCCAAGGAGTTCGACAATAGTTCCCGTAAAGTTCAGTCTAATTTCCATATTTGTATGGAACAGTAAAATAAATTGAAGGGTATACTTATTGGGCGTTTCGACCTCGTACTTGAACCTAATGAATATTAGCCATTTGGTATTCAAAAGCATGCAATATTCTAGTCAGAAAAAACGGTGCCAGACTCTTGGTGTAAATTAAGAGGTATTGCCTAACTTTTGGTTAGGCAATCGGGTGGATGATTGTTGCTATGATATGGTATGGCTGAAATACTGCTGGTATAAATTTGGCGTTTTCCAAGTAGCTCATTAAACTCAAAAATCAATGAATGTTTTGTATTAGGTAAAGCGGATTATTTGTATGCTAATGCTAAGTTATAAATTTTCCATAAAGCTATAATGTAATACAACGAAAACGGAATTTTTTCCAGTTCAAACTAATCAACAAGGTACTGAGCAACAAATGTGGTTTTATTAATAAACCACGTCGAGCAACATATTATTAAGTAATTATTTTGTGGAAAAGGTTGAAGTGACCCAAATGCTAAACTTGGCTTAGTGGAGCATGTATTGATTGTTCGACTACCTTGTTTCACTCTGGCTAAAAAGTAGCAGAAGATAGCAGTGAAAATTTAGAACGGGGTGAACTATTAGATACCCGTATTTTTGATTACCGATGTGTGACTGTTTATTAGTGCCGGATAAACAAAGGAACGTTGACGGACGTTAATTAAATACGTCTTAAAAATTTATAGACAGTATAACAATGTGATGAAAATATCCGCTTCTAGCCCAGTAATGTTGGTTAACTGTATGCCAATAAAATTAACGCTAGCAAGAACAGATCCATTAAATAGACGAAGTATTGGGTTAAAAAAGTCGAATTAGAGTGAAATTTAGAGCTTAGATTAGCTGTTGGTATTGGTTTGCCATGCTGACAATCTACAAGCATTATTCAGCTATTTTTAACAACAGCACAAATAAATTTAGCTATTTTTTTGACTGTTAAAATAAAACTATTACTAAAAGTAGAAGTATATTTACGTGTGCATTTATTAACTGAGAAAGAGCAAACCTTGATAGTTGAAAAAAAATTATCCATGACAGGATTAAGTTTATCATCCATACAATCCGTGGAGACAACGCCATGAGCAATCAGCTAATGATAAGAAATGTATTGTTAATATTGACCACAACATTATTCGCTTGTAGTGAGCCATTAAGAACCTCTAGTGTTGGCGACAATGTTGAAGTATTACCTTACCAATTCGTTATGCCTGGACTAGACAGACAGCGCAGTATTCGATTGTATTTACCCCCTAGTTATCAAACATCAGAAAAACGTTACCCAGTTGTCTACATGCACGACGGCCAGAATTTGTTTGACAACATGACTGCAAATGAAGGTGAGTGGGGGGTCGACGAATCACTCAACCAACTTGCCGAGAAACATGGTCTTGAGTTAATTGTTGTGGGTATTGATAATGGAGGCGATTTTCGAATGAATGAGCTTTCTCCATGGGTAAATAAACGTTTTGGCGAAGCACAGGGTGAGCAATATATGGACTTCATTGTAGAAGTCGTTAAACCCTACATCGATACCAACTTTCGGACCCGTGCAGACCGTCTACACACCGCTATTATGGGAAGTTCTATGGGTGGATTAATCTCTCACTACGCAGTACATGCCTATCCAACCGTGTTCAGTAAAGCAGGGATCTTTTCACCTTCTTATTGGTACTCTCAGCAGGTTTTTTCCTTTACACAACTCAAAAAAGCGCCATTAGATGCACGTTTATATGTAATGTATGGCGATAAAGAAGGGGATGGTATGATAGCCGATACTGGTAAAATGCAACGACAACTCAGACAGCAAGGCCACCCTCGGCAAAATACTGTGTTTAAACGCGTACCCAAAGGTGAACATAATGAGCAATTATGGCGCGCAGAATTTTCTGAGGCCATTCAATGGTTATTTCAGCAACAGCCTGCTTTCTAAATACACTCAGCGGTCAGACACTAACATTATAAAAATAACACATTTGAACATTACTTTTTAAGGCGCATCAAAAAACATCAAATTACTATTATTTTTAAGTGGCAAGGCTAATTTTAAGCCATACCAGTAAGTTGGATTGCTGGTCCACAACTGTCTAAGGACTTATAAAGAGAAATGAAACTAACTTAATTAATAGCAAATCTAATGATATTTTTGATATTAAACAAGTATTTTTTGATGCTACTCAAGCTGGATTCTGAGATAAGGAAGGTAGGTTTTTGTAGGTTCAATTGTTTTGCTCTGAGGACTTATGGTTTGAAATTGAGTCGGTGTATTTCGCTGTGAATTCATATTAATTTCCGTTTTTAGCGATAAAGTAATAGCTAAAAGCCCATCTATCTTTAATGTTTTGTCTTAAGTGCTGAAAGTATGTCAAAAAGTAAATCCCATTAATCATCAGCTTTAGTAAAATTCCGACTTAAAAGTTTACCGAATTGGTGCCTAATTTAACTATCGATAACACATTATCTTCGTCTTGCAATATTATTAAGTTTGCTTTTAACCCGCTTCCATCTTCGTTTTACTCTTTGCAATATCGTCTGATTAAGAAATACCAATATCAATATTAATCACGCTACCTTCCAAACCTTAAGCTCCGACATAGCCTGTTAATTTAAACGAGCGGAATATAAAGATTTTCACACCGCCAACAAAATTATACAAACTGCCCTGTAAATAAGCCTTACTACTAAACCTTTAATTGAGTATCGTATTTAGTACTTTGAGAAATGACCTTTCATAAAAATGTTTACCTGCGTTGCAACTGAGTCCATGACATTTCCTTAAGGTGATGGATAATTTATCATCAACTATGGGTCGTACATTAGATTTGGAAAAGACTTTTTATAATTTTTGAAATATATTTTAAAAATATGTTTTGAAGAAAATATTAATTAAAAATTGGTATTAATTAACGTGGTCTTGTTATCTATAACCAGCCCACTTTAATACTACGTAGATAATTATTATATGGATAACTGGCCAAAGGCCTGCACCAGTTGTTGCTTGATTTTTTGACCTTCATCCGTATCTAAATATGTTTTGGTACTATTAACAACTTGCATAATCATTTCTGGTTTTAAACCTAATGCTTCAAACTGTTTTTTCAATTCGTTCACTGCTTTTAACGAATCATTATAGTTAGCTGCCTTATCCATCAATCCAGCTAATCCACCTTCAGACGTCATTTCACTGATATCTGGCACTGCAGCCATTAGTGAATCGAGACCAGGTAGTGAGTGTCTCAAACCACTAAACTGTTCAGCAGAGATGTTTTCTTTAGCATAATTAAAAATAGAAGCTAAGCTGCCTTCAGCTTGAGATTTATCGATGCCGACCGACTGACTTACTGAGCTAACCATATCAGTAATGTTTGGCATCGCAGGTGTTTCTGCTTCTGTTTCCATACCCAATATGTTTTTAAGAGAATCGAGCCAACCTTCGGCGTGAATTTGTGGTGAAAAAACAAGAGCAGATACAACAATAAGTAAATAAGAGGCTTTCATGATTAATTTACACTTTGTATGTGAATGACAGTAGTAATAATAAACCTTATTACATCATCAGGTTAAGATATTATTAAAAAAATAACAACGAAGTTTACACTTCGGTTATATAATAACCATCTTATCGCCGACCCTTATTCTTCCATCTGCAATGACCCGACAGCAAACGCCACCGCGCCAATCAGGTGTGAGAGCTTGTGTTAACCCTTGATGTTGCGCATCCATTTTTGGGCAAGGGTCTGTTTCACCCGTAACATATAAAATACATTGACCAATCTTAATTTGTTGTCCGACCATACTAGGGTCAAAATTAACACCATCAACCAATAAATTAGCTCGCCTGACCGTCCATGGAAGTATCGTATCTACTGCATCACAAGCAAGTTTCCATTGCTCAATGCTCATCACTGTAACCTGACGTTTACCTGGTTTACCTCTAAAGTCACCCTCTACACCGGCTACTTTGCTAATCATCGATTCTGATTTAGTTTGCATAGGGGCTCTAGATTTAGGGCGAAATGCGATTTCCAATAATTGCATATGGTTTCCTATTTATATCATAGTTTAGGTTTTAATTTAGGTAGTAGCCGTATCAAGCTGTATAACTGTTTTTTGAATATATCTAAGCCTTAATCCTAACGTCACGGCAGCGGTACTTAAACCACAAATAAATCCTATCCAGAAACCTGCGGCTGCCATTTTGGGTACTATCCAATCGGTCAACCCCAACACACAGCCTATTGTCATACCCACTACCCAGTAAGATATAAAGCTTAAATAGAACATGGCGGTTGTGTCTTTGTATCCACGCAGCGCAGTCCCTGATATAACCTGAATAGCGTCTGAAAATTGAAACATAGCGGCCAATAATAAAAGGCCAGACGCTAACTTAATCACAGGTGGGTCAATACTGTATAAATTAGCGATAAATTCACGGCCTATGACAGTTAAACAGGCGGTAAAAATAGCAATGCTTATACCTAAGAAGAAAGCACACTTTGTTGCAACTTTTGCCTGTTCGGGGTTTTGTTCGCCAAGAAGATGTCCGATACGAATACTGGTTGCCATGCCTATACTAAGAGGGATCATAAACATCAGTGCAGAAAAGTTTAGCGCTACTTGATGAGATGCCACCGCAATTGCTCCAAAAGGTGCAAGCAAAATAGCCACTGCTGCAAACAATGTAACTTCAAATAATATGGTCATAGCGATAGGCAAGCCCAACTTCATACATTCCATCATATCTTGATAATGAGGCCGATATAACTTGGCATACAAGTCATACCTAGCCAGCTTTTTGGACTTTAGTGTATACAACCAAGTCGCAATAAACATCGCCACAAAGACTAATGCTGTTGCTACACCACAACCTGCTCCACCCATCTCAGGTAGGCCAAACTTTCCATAAATTAATACATAATTAGCCGGTATGTTAACCAGTAAACCAATACCCATAATCAGCATGCTAGGTTTAGTAATGGATAAACCCTCACAATAATTTCTGAGTACCTGATACAAGGCAAAGGCAGGCATCGAATATAAAATATAATGAATATAGTCGATTGTAATACGCCGTAAGTCTTCTTCCATCTGTATGTATTGCATAATAGGTTCAAATACAAAGCCAAACAACACCGCTAGAATAGAAAAAGCTAAGGCTAGCCAGACCATCTGCTGAGTATAATTAGCGACTTTATCAATCTGATTTGAGCCATTGAAACGAGAAATAATAGCCGGTAGCGCTAGAGTAATCCCTTGAAGAAACACTATAATTGGTAGGGTAAAACCAAATCCAATTGCTACAGCTGCCATATCGGTAGCTGAATATCGACCCGCCATAATAGTATCCGACACCCCCATCAAAGTTTGGGTGATTTGCGCAACCAGTAAAGGCCACGCCAGATGACAAATTGTTTTTAATTCTTTCTTAAATGCCACGAGTCTTGCTTCTTATTGTTGTTGATAACTTAAACTAAAAGATTTCTCACCACCGAGGAAAATAAGTTCACAGAGAAGAAAATAAAGAATAAAAAAATCCTTTATTTATTTGTCTTGCATCCGTCGTACTTATTATCTTTTGCGGTGAAATAAATTTTGTTCATCACTGATGTGCTTTTATAAAGACTGAATGTTCACAGCTTCACCCTGAACAATTGTTCTTAATCCTTTCTTTTATCCGTGTAGCGTCAGCGCTCTTCTTCCTCTGTGGTGCAAAATTCTTTAATTGAGCTGGTATCACTTAGCTTATATCGCTTGCTTAAAACGGTTGGATGTTAACCGCTTCGCCCTGCTGGACGTCATCTGCGTTTTGTTCTAAGACCATATAGCAATTTGCATGGGCGATAGAGCTCATGATCCCTGAACCTTGTTTTCCATTAGGCTTAACCCAGAGCTTCCCATGTTCGTCACGGTAAAATATACCCCTCTGATAATCTGTGCGTCCCGGTCGTTTTTTAATAAGACAAGCTGCTTTGGCAACAAAATATGGCGTAGGAAGATATGTTTGCCCACTTAATTTTTGCAATACTGGTGTTACTAATTGTTCAAATGTCACATAAGATGAGACTGGATTACCCGGAAGACCACAAAACCAAGCGTTACCTAGTTGACCAAAGGCAAAAGGTTTACCGGGTTTAATTGCCACTTTCCAAAAACTGATAGAACCTAAGTCGTCTAATATTTCTTTTACGTAATCGGCATCACCCACCGATACGCCTCCGCAAGACAAAACTAAATCACAGTGATTACCTGCCTGTTCAAAAACAGCTTTTAAATCTTCTTTGTTTTCTTTGACAATACCAAAATAAAATATAACAACGGGAAAGGTTTTGAGTAATGCGCTAATTGCATAACGATTACTTTCGTAGATAGCACCATCACTAAGAGGTTGACCAGGAGGCGTTAATTCATCACCCGTGGCAATTAAGCCTACTTTAATATGACGGAACACTGATACTTCAACAATACCGACCGAAGCAATTAATGCTAGATAAGCTGGGGTCAGTCTAGTACCTTTGGTCACCACAACGTTACCTTGCTGGATATCTTCACCCGCTCTTCGAACACTATTACCGCATTCAGGTATTTGTTTAAAAACAACCACGTCACTTTTAATATCTGTGTTTTCCTGCATCACTACAGAATCAGTGCCTTTGGGTATAACAGCACCTGTCATGATCCTGATACATTGGCCAGCCAACACTT
>Ga0115005_10003350_pt1 | contig 12788 bp, 9 predicted proteins | sample ArcOceMetagenome_FD_87163 | JGI IMG/M metagenome (GOLD analysis project Ga0115005, IMG submission 87163) | Marine eukaryotic phytoplankton communities from Arctic Ocean - Arctic Ocean - Greenland ARC118M Metagenome | ecosystem: Environmental > Aquatic > Marine > Oceanic | place: Arctic Ocean... | reverse complement strand
TTTAATGACATTGATTTTTGTTTAAAAGTACAAAAGGCTGGTTATAGGAATTTATGGACGCCATATGCTGAGTTATATCACCACGAATCTATTAGTCGAGGCGCGGAGGATTCACCGAAAAAAATAAAGCGATTTAATAAAGAAGTTGATTACATGGTAGGTGCGTGGAGCGAAATACTTAATAATGACCCTTATTATAATCGTAATTTAACACTTAAGCATGAAGATTTTTCCATAAACATGAAGTGAAAGTGTTTATCTATAATATATTAAAAGAGTTACGAATTAATATGAGTTTACTTTGGTAGGACTATACGTTGAGGCTTGTAAAGGATAATCATGAACCGAAAAGATAAGATTTTGAGTTTTTTGGATAAGCGTGGGAAAGGCCTTGAAATTGGCCCTAGTCATAATCCTATTACACCAAAAAAAGAAGGTTTTAGTGTTTAAATAATGGACCGTTTTAGTCAAAAGGATTTGGTTGCTAAATATAAAGAATATTAAGCGAAGTTTGTCCTTAGATGTTTTCGTACTAAATCCAGATGTCGCGAGCAGTGGCATTAATCCATAGGAGCATTTTATTAAGTTAGGGATTAGTGAAAATAGAGAATTTTGAATGTCTAATAGAAGTTTGAAAAGGATAAGGTTTTGAAGGGCGATTTATCAATAAAAGAACGAGATATCGTAGCGGTAGACTTAGATTGGACATTAATGAAAAATGATGTGCTTTATGATTGAGCGGTGCAATAACCCGCTTATAAGATTTGTTAAAAAAAGTGTAGTTTATTAACTAAGGTAGTGAAATGACGTTTTATCCTATATTTATATCTGTTGTTTGTGTTATCCGTAAGCAGCCTGAAATGATAGAAAAATTGGTAGCAGAGATAACAGCCGGTATCTCATCACTAGTCAGTGATTATGAGTTGATTATTGTCGATAATGCTTCTGATGATAGCAGTATTAGTATCCTCAAAGATTTAGCCGGCGAAAAAGGTTTGCCGAACTTACAGGTTTATGCATTGACCAAAGCTGTCGATGTAGATACTGCTTCCTGGGTTGGGGTCGAAAATGCCTTGGGTGACTTTGTTGTGGTAATAGATCCCCTGCTGGACGATATTGCCTTTTTACCTCAGATGCTTGAAAAAGCCGTTAATGGTGCAGACGTTGTACTGGCCAAAAATGAACAGAAATCCAAACAAAGTTTATTGTACAAATGTGCTGACGATATTTTTAATCGTTTATATAAATGGTTTAATGGGGTCCATTTGGCCAAAGAGGCGCCACAATATCGGATATTAAGCAAAAGTGTGATCAATTTTATTTTGCAACACCCACAGCCCTCTCTGGCCTATCGCCACCTTCCTATCACTGGCGGTTTTCGCCGGGTAAACATGAGTTATTCGGCAAAGCCCAAGATGGAGGTGGTCAAACCTTTATGGGATAGCATTGACCGTGGTATCCGGATGCTGGTGTCTACCACCCGTGCACCAATGCGGCTAGTGACCACATTGTCCATTTTTGGTGCGCTAGCCAATTTTATTTATTCAATCTACGTAATTTCCATTTACTTGCTTAAAAGTGACGTCGCAGCAGGCTGGGTAAGTTTGTCATTACAACAGTCGGGCATGTTTTTTTTAATAACGCTTGTGTTGTTTGTGTTAGGTGAATACATTTTACATATGGCGAGTCTTTCAAATGAAGGGCCTCTTTATCACGTGGCACAAGAATTTACCAGTGCAAGAATGACCCGTCATGAAAAATTAAATATTGAAGATGTAGCTGTAAAAAATAGAGAAAATTCCAGCATCATTCAAGAGAATGTTATCTGATGTATACGGATAATACTACATACGATGCAGTCATCATCGGAGGTGGTTTTTACGGCGCGGCAATTGCCATTTATTTGGCAAAACAGCGAGGCCTAAAACGCATAATGGTCATTGATAAAGAAGGAGCGTTACTCACTAGAGCATCATATAATAATCAAGCTCGAGTGCATAATGGTTACCATTACCCCCGAAGTTTCACAACGGCCTATCGCAGTCGAATTAATTTACCTCGCTTTATTCAAGATTGGCCTGAAGCCGTAACAAAAGACTTTACTAAACTATATGCTATAGCCCGTCGCGGCTCTAAGGTTACAGCTAAGCAATTCGAACGTTTTTGCAAAGAAATTGGGGCTAAGATTCAAGATGCAGACACAGCAACTCAAGCCTTATTTAATCCTCATTTAATAGAAAAAGCATTCCTAGTTGAAGAATATGCTTTTGACTCGTCAATACTCGCTCGCTGGGCTAAAGAAGAGTTAGATGAGCTAGGGATTGCACTAAAACTAAACACGCTGGTATCAAAAATATCGCGTAACTCAGATAAAACACTATCTGTTAGTTTAAACTCTAAAGGCCTTAATGATGAGGCGCTCTCCTCTCGCTATATTTTTAATTGTACTTACAGTGGTCTTAATCATTTCAATGGTCATTTTCCTGGCACCCAAATGAACCTTAAGCATGAAATTACAGAAATGGCACTGATGAAAATGCCCACTTTGTTGCAAAGAGTGGGCGTAACGGTTATGGACGGGCCTTTTTTCTCTTTTATGCCTTTCCCCGCAAGAGGGCTGCATACTCTTTCACATGTACGCTATACACCTCATCTGAATTGGTTTGATAAAAAAGGCGTTAATCCATATGCTAAATTAGCGGCATATAAAAGAGACAGTCGTGTCGAACGAATGATACGAGATGTAAGTCGCTATGTCCCGGCAATACAAAACGCAATATATAAAGATTCATTATTTGAAGTTAAAACGGTGTTAGCGAAGAATGAAGCGGACGATGGTAGGCCTATTCTGTTTGAGAAACACGCTGAGTTGCCGGGTTGTTATTCAATCTTGGGTGGGAAAATAGATAATATTTATGACGTACTGGAAAAGTTAGAAGATGAATATTTTAATTAATAAGATTGGTCAACTTTTAACAAACCGATTACGAAATATAATGTTTATGCTTGTAATCGGTATTTTGATTTTAGTAATCCGAAATCCTGACCCTCTCTTTAACCTAGTTGTTTACACTGAAGATGGGCAATGGATAGGACGAGCCCTCAGTAATGGTTGGTTAGATACTTTCATTAACGCAAAGGACGGTTACTTTGTTTGGGGGAATTTGACTTTACTTTGGGCTTCAGTGAATACCTCTGAAGTCATATGCAGTAACTCCCTCAGATGTCTACCGCAAGGAATAGCTTTTTATTCATATTTAACATTTTCAAGTTTAGCTGTTTTAGTGTTTTTTTCGACACGCAATGCAATTTCAAAACCATTAAGGTTTTTTTTATATTTTTTAGTACTGATGATTCCACTTGGTGACTCAGCTAATGAAGTTATTGGTCGGATTTCAAATGTAGGCTTTGTAGCTGTTTTGGCAGGTGTTTTGATTTTACATTGTAAAAGCTCAATCAACGGAAGGATTCATAGCTTTTTGATTGATGCTTTTATAATATTTTTGGCTGGGACTAACCCTGTTGTAATCCCCGTTATTGTTGTTTGTATTAGTCTCAAAATAATAACATCCTCAAATACATCGAAAACTATCAAAAATAATGTTGCGCTGTTTTTAGGGTTATTGCTATTAAGTTGCTGGATCTATATCCGTATTTCATCACTAGGGCAATCTAGTGTAACAGGTGAACTCCAACTCGCTAATTTGATAGAAGTCGGGGTGGCACGGTCAATTCTATATCCATTTATATTTCCCATTTATTCAAAACTAAATGATTTTATTGTTCTTGTCCTTTTTTTGTGCTGGTTGGGAGGGATAATATATTCAATCTCTAAATTAATGAACAAAAAGACTAGAGAGTTAATGTTTTTCCTTTGCACAGCCCTAGTTATATATTTAATTTTTACACTATATGCTAGACAAAGTCTTACCCAGCAACTTGGTGGATATTTAACTACATTTCCAGATCGTTATTTTCTAGGTCTAAATTTATTGGTGATCGTTATTTCTTTAATTGCTATAAATGAACTACTTATATCGACTCGCGCAAGAAAACGAGTAGGCATAGTTGCAGGGGGCATAGTACTGAGTATTTATTTATTTTCCACACCTTGGTTGTTTGAGATAAAATCACCGAGGTTAAAAATCAAGAACGGATTTGACTTCGCGGATCAGCTTTGCTTGTCTTCTATTGAAAACAATCCAGATGTGAAGTTTATTAATATACCTATTTATTTCTCAGGGTGGCTTATGACGGTGCCATCCTCTTACGTGTTTGCTGCAGCTCAGCAATTAGATTGCACAAGTTTTTTAAATACACCTCTTAAGCTGACAGATGTTAACTGGAATAAAGGAGTTGCATTAAACTGGCCCGGTATTGTTGTTGTTAATTCGAATTATCACCGGTATAGCCTTATCCAGAATGATTTTATTAAGTTTCCTGACGGTTCAACAAGAAAAATAATTCGAAAAGAGGCAAATGGTATGTATTTGAATGTGTTCCTAAATGGCGACCTACTAAATCCAGAAATAGTAGGTTACCCTAATAAATTCGAGGTTTTAAAATGAGCAATGCGCTGATCGGGTTTTCTGGTTTTGTTGGTTCTACGCTACTGAAACAACAACCGTTTGAAAAACTATATCGTTCTACCAATATTGGCGATATAGATGGGAGAACGTTTAGTACAGTAGTTTGTGCGGGGGCACCCGCGCAAAAATGGCTTGCCAACCGTGAGCCAGAGGCAGACTTAGCAAAAATCAATAAGCTGATCAACCATCTTAAAACCATTAAATGCACAACTTTTGTATTAATCAGTACGGTTGATGTATTTAAAATCCCTCAGAACGTCGATGAAAGCACTCCGATTGTGGAGGACGGATTACATGCCTACGGTTTGCATCGCCGTCGTTTGGAGATGTTTGTTGAAAATCACTTTGAAAACTATCTGATTGTCCGTTTACCCGGCTTGGTTGGGCCAGGTTTGCGCAAAAATGTGATTTTTGATTTTTTAAATAACAATAACCTTACTGCCATCGATGGTCGCGGGGTTTTTCAGTTTTATCCCATGGTAAATCTGTGGTTTGATATTCAAATCGCCCTGAACGAAGGGTTAAAGCTGGTACACCTTACTGCCGCACCTATCAGTGTTAAGCAAATTGCTCAGGAGGGTTTTGGGATGCCTTTTGATCAAGTAAAGGAAGCGGCGCCGGGGTATTATGATATGCAAACTTGCTATGCTGATAAGTTTGGCGTTGCAGGGCATTATCAATATAGCGCCAGTGAAACGTTGCAGGCGGTGCGTGCTTACCATCAGTCAGAGCCGTTGACTGCCCTAGGTGGCCAATCATGAAACTTTCGGTTTCGAATATAGCCTGGGATGTTGAAGAAGACAGTGCCATGGTCGACTTGTTGCATCGTTATGGTGTTGACACCATTGATGTTGCGCCAGGCAAATACTTCCCAGATCCGGTCGCTGCGACTGAGCAACAGATAAGTGACGTTAAACATTGGTGGGCTCAGCGAGGTATAGAAATTACGGGTATGCAGGCTTTGTTGTTCGGTACCAGCGGTCTAAATGTCTTTGGTTCCGCAGAATCACAAGAAAACCTATTGAAACATATGGCTGGCGTCTGCCGTATTGGTGCTGGTTTGGGGGCTACAAAGCTAGTGTTTGGTTCGCCAAAAAACAGAGACCGCAGTGGACTCAGTGACGCTGAAGCAATGGTTATTGCAGTTGCCTTTTTTAAAAAATTGGGTGACATTGCCAAAGAGCAAGGAGTGGTGGTTTGTCTTGAACCCAATCCTGCTCATTATGGCGCAAATTTTATGACAACCAGTGAAGAAACCGCTAGTGTTGTCAGTCAAATCGCCCATCCGGCGATCAAAATGCAATTGGACACTGGGGCATTGGCCATCAATGGTGAGGATTGCTCTGGTGTGCTTGAACATCATGTAGCCTTGATTGGCCATATACATCTTAGCGAGCCTGATCTGGTACCTTTGGGGGATGGTGCAGTTGACCATGGTAAAATAGCCCAAAGTATTAAGGAGTATCTATCTGAACACGTCGCAACCATAGAAACAGTGGCAACTAAAAATGAACCCCACCTAGTGGCGGTTGAGCGTTCATTAACCGTGGCTGTTAACTTTTACCGTAATCAAACTAGCAGAGAATAATCATGAAGTGGCTTATTTTGATTTTAGGTATTGCATCAAATGCCTCTGCCAGCGTGTTGATTAAAATGGCATTAATGCCACCACGTCAATTGCCTTCGTTCAGTGACCCAATGGCTGCATTATCAAACTGGCCACTATGGCTGGGTATTAGCTTATATGGCGCTGCTTTTCTACTTTATGCGGCGGCATTACATTTTTTACCATTAAATGTTGCTCATCCGGTATTGACGGCTGGTGCTGTGGCAACGGTCGCAGTACTTTCAGTAGTGATTTTTAAAGAACCTTTCTATTGGACCACAGGGCTAGGTATCGCACTGGTGATTGGTGGCGTTGTTCTGATTTCGGCTAACGTCGCTTGATTTAATTTATATAAGAAAAAATAATGACAAACACAAAAACAGACATTACCCAAACTGAACGCGCACTTTGGCAAGTCCCCTCATTTACTCGAGTTCGCTGGCTGGGGCGTCAGCATCCCTGGTGTATTGTCATCCCCGTGATTAATGAAGGGGAACGCATTCGTAGCTTGCTGGCTAAAATGAAAGCGATGAATGCAGACAGCATAGCGGACATTATTATTGTTGACGGTGGCAGTACCGATGGCTCTTTAAACGCAGATATCCTCGACCAATACAACGTGCGTGGTTTGCTGGTCAAAACGGCCGGTGGTAAGTTAAGTGCCCAGCTTCGTTGTGCTTATGCCTTTGCATTGGATCGGGGGTATGAGGGTATTGTTACCATTGACGGTAATGACAAAGATGAGCCAGAGCCGATACCACAATTTATTGAAGCCCTTAAACAGGGGGTTGATTTTGTCCAAGGGTCACGGTTTTTAGCTGGTGGCATTGCTGTTAATACACCAATATCGCGGGATCTAGCAATTCGTTTTATCCATGCGCCAATGCTCAGTCTGTTTAGTGGGTTTAAATGGACTGATACTACACAAGGATTTCGGGCTTATAGTCGTAAAATGTTGTTGGATAGCCGCATCGCTCCATTCAGAGATACCTTTATGACTTATGAATTGTTGGCCTATCTTTCTTACAGAGCACCTAAACTGGGTTTCAAGTGTATTGAAATTGCCACCAGCCGTCTTTACCCCGAAGGTGAAGTTCCGACTAAAATTAGCGGTTTTAAAGGCAATTTGGCGTTACTGATAGTACTCTTTAAAGCGTGCTTGGGTCGTTACAATACTCGATAGGATGTTTTAATTCATGGATTATTCAAAATTGAATCATTTGGTGGCGGTAGAGAAGCTCATCATATTTTTATTCAGCAGTTTTTGTGCTGCTATAGTGTTTTGGTCTTGTATCTCGCTAACTATCCCAGCAAGCTATCCAGATTTTGTTGTTGGCAGTATTACCTGGTCTGCTAGTACTAAATTGCAGGATATCATTGTAGTTCCTCTTACAATATTGGCATTATTATCAACCGCAGCATTTTTGGTTAACCAATTTGCTGCACATAAAAAATGTTTTGGACAACAATATACAGTTGACTTGTCTTATCACTTATTTGTCTGGTTGGTGCCTTCTCTCATTGCACTATTGGATTATATACTTAATTCAAGAATAGATAGGTTATCTGGTTACTTTTCTCTATTAGGCGTTGTGTGTTTATACGTTATTAGTGTATTTCATCGTTATAGAAATATAAAAGTGAGTCCTGCAACTATCAGTATAATGTTATTTTCTGTTTTCTTGATTAGTCTGTTCCCGTTGGCAATAGCATTAATTGTTGGAAGAGCTTTTCCTAGTTTACTGTCACATGTCACTACGGCACAGTATGTTGTTGCTGCTGGTTGGTTAGCTTGTTGTCTTACATTGGTGGTATCTACACTTTTTATTTTCTTACCCCACAAAGTTGAAAGGTTCACACCTAAGTTTATTCTTATTGGTCAACTATCGTTACCTTGGTTTTATTTTCTGCTTTACCCTGCCAAACTGTTATCAATAAGTGGCGAGGTGAATTATTACACAACTACTGGATGGTTAAGTTTGTTTTTACTTTCTATCATTGGCTTGAGTCTTTTAGATCTTATTAATAGATACCGCAAGTATGGGAATAACGATGAAACTCTCCTTAAACTTTGGTCGCCTATTACGCTATTTGCATTATTTATAGGTGTAATATTCGCGGTAACTATTACTCCAGCCATAAGTCCTGATGACTATCACTTCGGTGAAGATGTTTTGGGGTGGTGGACTTATCTTAATGGATATACGGCTTATATTGATTTTATGCCACCACATGGCTTTATCACGAATGATCTAAAGATGCTCATTTCATCAATGTTTTTTGATGGGACTGCGGGGAGTTTAAACGAAGTTGCTCGTATCAGTTATACAATACTAGGCCTCATTGCACTTTATTCGATATATTGGTTTTCAGGTAGTTTGTTGTTTGGGTTTATTGCTGTCTCGGCACTTTGCAGTTTGGATTTTCATTGGTTATTTCTAGTACCTTTCTTTTGTGTATGGTTACATCCTTCTATACTGGCAAAACCAAGTAATTGGTTATGTATTTGGTTTATATCTGCGCCTTTTGTTATTTTGGCCGTGCCTCCTCAAGGGCTGGTTATGGTCGCATCGTCTGGCGTGATTGCAGCATGGCAGAGCTATCAGTTCTTTTTAGACGCTAAGCCTGCGGATTGGAAGAAAGTTGCAGCCACCCTTGGAGGGGTGATGTTGATCGGTATTTTAACCCCTCTAGGTTATAGCTTATTTGGGGCGATTCGATATGTTTTAGAAAATGGTAGCATTAATCAAGTTTCTTATGGTATAGCATGGTCGCTTAGTTGGCATAATCATTCTTTATCGCCAGTAGCTCTTGAACTTATTCGAATGTCATGGATTGTTTTTCCGATAATATCAATTATATTTTTTGTCCGGGGCTACTATGACCGTAATCGTAAAGTTAACATGATGTTAACAAGCGCATTTATGTGCACGTTTGTTTTCTTGCTGATCCCTTATTCGATGGGAAGAATTGATCCTGATGCGCCATCCAGAATGGGTATTATAGCGGTCTTCTGTTGGGCGTTTTTATTGCCTGCTTTATTACTGGGCAAAGTATCTAAATCAACCAGAGCGATGATTGCTTTAGTCGCTGTATGTTTTCCAGTTTTAATAAAAAAATCACCTATTTTACCGAGCAACCTTTTAATTGCGGTGTCACCATCCGTAAATACTGTTGATTTAAAGCAAGGGCAAAGCGAAGGCATGCCGAATATAGGTTTGGCTTATGTTGACCCTACTCATTGGCAACGGTTAGTTGCGCTAAATAATATGTTGAATCGAATTCTGGAGCCGAAAGAAAGTTACCTTGATTTATCCTCAAGAAATGCACATTACTTTTATTTTGATAGACTTCCTAGTATGGCTGTGACTGCGCCTTATAATCTAGTGGCTACTGCACAGCAATTACGAGCTATTGATATATTGAATCAAAATCCACCTCGCATTGTTTTATTAGAAGCGGCAAACATTACGCATGATGGTGGGGGGCTGGCTTTACGTAACCCATATCTCTATCGTTTTGTACTAAAGAACTATACTGCTAAGCGGGTAGGTGATTTTGTCATTGGTTTTAGAAAAGCAAAAGAAGGACAGGCTGCAGTGGTATCACCTGCGCTATATGACGTTGGAGTAAAAAATTTAACCGATGCAAATTGGCTTAATGGCATCAGTCGGACTCAGCCGGCATTGATTGTTGATGATGCGACGCCTTTACAGCTTATTTATAAAGGCATGCCAGTAAGATTGGAGGCCAACGATGTTCGACCTATAGAAAAAATTTGGCCTCAGGGGCGTGTTATCTATTTTAAGGGCGATTTGTTGCCGCCAGTCAGCAAGTTTGCGATCAATTACTCGTCTGAATTCGAACGTGAGTATGAAGTCGGTCTGTTACAAAGCGTTTTTGGCAATTTGAATTTACACAAGATCCCCGTTTCCTGGGGAAGGTCTGCAAATTCTTTGGCCAGCAAAATGTTGTTAATTACAGATCTCACTGGTTTGTTGCCACAAATAAACGATATGGTTGTTCACAAGCAAGAGAGTATAACGGCATATAGCATTAAAGGTGGCGACCCTTATCTGATGTACGACTTGGCTTTATTGAATATCTCTGGCTATGATGCTGGGCTTTTGAAATTAAATTTCACATGCACAGGGCAATCAGCAGAGCCATTAATGCAGGTATTCTTTTGGGGAGATTATTACAACGCGCCTGATGAAGCTGCAAGTGTAAAGTTTATTGGTCACAATGGTAGTTTGATTGTTCCTTTGGATTCATCTCCACGTTGGTTGATGACAAAAACACTTAAAGGTCTGCGTATAGATTTAAATAATGCAGGTGCTTGCGAGTCAATAAAAATAACAGATTTAGGGCTTTATCAGCGCTCTGACATGGTCCAATAGACGCGACTAACTCACTTATGACTTAAAAGTTTAACTTAGTATAAAAAATGACATCATATAAGTAGAACAATACTGGTGGATGAACTATGGAGCCGACGTACCAAGCCGAGTCGTCGGTTTAGAGCGTTTAAGTTGTTGACGACTTTACGCTAGCAATGTTAGAAAAGTTGGTCGCTGTTGTAATTAGCGGTAAGGTGATTTGCTGTTCTTTATCTGTTCTTTATCTGTTCTAATTCAAGTCGAGATAAACCAGTATAAATTGTTTGTGACAACAATACATAATTCACGATTAAGGCCATGTGCTTTTGGAACAAAGAAAGAAACCGGCTCAGTTTTATTCTAATTAGCAAACCCACATAACAACTTTGTTGAAAGTATTAATGATAGCTTTAGAAATGAATGCTTGAACTCGTTCGACTTGATAGCAGGTGCTAAATTCAGAATAATTACTTTGAGGATTAATTATGACTAGAGTCGACCTAATCTTGCGCTTATTAAACTAACGCTCAATAAGTTCATCGCAAGCATGATTTAATAAATAAATCGATTTCAAAAGTGACTGGGGCTAAAAATAGATACCTGTCAAAATAAGAAAAACTTCGTAGAGAACCTGAAATTAGTTTTAGGAAAAGATCAAACTAGATAAGTTATTAAATTGAACTCAATAAATCCAAAAGTATTAATATTTCTAGCTACATATAATGGCGAAAAGTATATTAATGAGCAAATAGAAAGCATAATAAACCAGTCATATGTAAATTGGGTGTTATTAATTAGAGACGATCTTTCTGCCGACAACACCTTATTGTTGTTAAAAAAATGGTGTGCAAGAGATTCTAGAATTCAATTATTAGATAATCTTGGTGAAAATAGTGGTTCTGCTTTGGGTAACTTCTCTAGATTAGTATCTTGTTATGATCAATTTGCAGACGACTATTATTGTTTTTGTGATCAAGATGATGTTTGGGCTGCTGACAAGTTAGCAAAGTCATTAATGGCATTAGCTGAAATTGAAAATGGTAAAAATTCAAAAAAATTACCCGCATTAGTGCATAGCGATCTTGAAGTTGTTGACCGAGACTTGAAAACTATCAACCGGTCATTTGTGGAAATGATGAGGTTACAGCCAGCTAATGAGAGCAAGCCCGCAAGATTACTATCACGAAATGAAGTTACCGGCTGTACAATGATGTGTAATAAAGAATTGCTAGATATAGCGACTCCTATAACCAATGATGTCATCATGCATGACTGGTGGCTTGCCTTGGTGGCTGCCTATACAGGGCGCATTAGGTTTTTAGATGAAACGCTTGTGCATTATCGTCAGCACAGCCAAAACGTTATTGGTGCTAAGTCTTTTTGGCATGGGCTAAATCCTTTTAATAATTGGTTTATTGGATGGCGTAAGGGGGACTTGGAGTTTATGCGGACAATGGAGCAGGCTGCAGCGTTATATTCTCACTTGCACCAGCAAAATAGTATTCCTAAACAAAAGCTTGAAGAAATAAATTCATATTCTCAGCTTGGCAATATGTCCATTTACCAAAGATTAAAAGCAGCTTTTAACATGCCGATTTGGCGAACTCATTGGCTGTTGAATCTGGTGTTGTTTTTCCGCTTAATTTTATTACCAAGACAAAATAAATGAGCAAACGATTGGCGGTTAGCATTGTTAACTATATTCATGGTGAGGATACTATAGCGTGCATTAATAGTTTGCTTGCTGCTCAGGCCTTTGCTGATAGCGATTGCCTTCTTGAAATATGGGTAGTTGATAATTTTTCATCAGATTCTTGTAACTTCTTACTGGAAAACTCATTAAGTAGTCTGGGAAATGTTCACTTAATCTCGCTGCCTAAAAATCTGGGTTTTGCCGCCGGGCATAATAAAGCGTTAGCTGAAATTATAGCGAATGATCATTTTGATTTTGTTTGGTTGTTAAACAGTGATGCCATTGTTGACGAAGGGGCGATTAAGGCACATTTAGCCGCCGCGCTAGAAGCACCAGACGTTTCAATATGGGGAAGTACACTTATGGAGGCAGACGGACGATCAGTCCAATGCGCAGGCGGGTGCTTTTATTCACCCTGGTTAAGTACGTTTAAACAATATGGCCGTGGTCAAAAAATTGAAAAACTTCTTTTATCGCCAGTGCCAAAATTTGATTATATTGCAGGTGCCTCGATGTTTTTA
>Ga0115005_10003349_pt1 | contig 12791 bp, 13 predicted proteins | sample ArcOceMetagenome_FD_87163 | JGI IMG/M metagenome (GOLD analysis project Ga0115005, IMG submission 87163) | Marine eukaryotic phytoplankton communities from Arctic Ocean - Arctic Ocean - Greenland ARC118M Metagenome | ecosystem: Environmental > Aquatic > Marine > Oceanic | place: Arctic Ocean... | reverse complement strand
TCAAAGATATGAGATTGATCTTTTAATGGAATTCCAATTCCATTATCAGTGATAGTAATTTGAATTTTATTATTCACTAATTCTGAAGTAATTTCTATCATATAGTTTGGATTTGAATATTTAATAGAATTAGAAAATAAATTATTAAGAATATTTTTAATCATATTTAAACATTGGAAACAATGAATATCTTTTCCTATATGTGTATAAGAAATATTATATTCATAATTGAGTTCTTTGAATGATTTCACAATATCTTCTAAAGAGAGCTTTAAATCAAAATCCATTGGTACAGGCTTTACACGACCTTGATTAATATTATCGTAAGATAGAAAATCATCGAGGATAAAACTTAAGTTTCTTATTGATTTTTTAATTATACTTATATGTTTTTTACTTTTATTTAGATTTCCATTGTCAATATAATTATCTAATAATGATACAGAAGTTAAAATACAACTTAAAGGTGTTCTGAATTCATGTGAAGCCATAGAAACAAACTTAGATTTTAATTGATTTAATTCTTTCTCTTTTGAGAAATCCAAACGAGCTTGAGTCTCAAGCATCTTTCTATGTGATATTTCTTTTATTAATTCTAAATTAGTGTCTTTAAGTTCTCTTAACGCCATTGATGATTTGTCTGTTCTCTTTTTAACGATCTCGTCTACTTTATCTTTAATATTAACCTCACTAGGTTTTTCCTTCAAAAAGAAAAATTTATAGAAATTATCATACTGTTCAAAACAGCCAACACTTATTTTAGCCAAAAGGTTTGAACCATCCTTTTTCCTAAATAACACTTCTTTTATCATATTCAAATCTTCATCAGATTGGATTGTTTCAAAACTTTCTAATACTTCATCAGAAAGAACCAAACAAATTGGTTTTTCAATTAATTCATCAATGTTAAATCCAAGCATATTTGCGACGAAAGTATTGACCATCTCAATCTGTTTATTCTCATTAAAAACTAGAATGCCTGAATTTTTTAAATTAAAAAGTGATTCAAAATTGTGATTAACCATATACCCCTCGAATTAAAAATGTTCTTTAATATTTCTTAAGTTCATTTTTAAATAGATTGTCTTATTTTAAAATGACATAAGGTTATAATAATAATGATAAACTGTAATCAAAACTATGACTTTCATCATAGTTTTATTTGAAGGTTAAGTAGGTCTTTTTGAAAATCATTAAGGTCTCTTTATATAAGAACTATTACTTAGTCTTAGCTTAGCTTTTCTTTAGTTTTAACTTTTCTTAAGTTTTAACTTTTCTTAAGCTTTAATTCCACTCATAAGACTGAAAAAGCTCACTTTCATCTCTACACTTTTGGCAAAACCTTTCATAACGACTTTGTGGAGAGAAGTGGCGGCCGCATAAATTACACTCATAAATTTTCTTCACAGGATAATCTTTCTTATATTTTCTCTGTTTCGTGGGTTGTTGCAAACTAGTAAAGACTGCAGTTTCTAAATTATTAAAATTTTTACTCATTGTGAACTCCTTTTACAATTTGTATTTCGTCTCTAAAGAATTTCACATAAAGCAAAAGCTTATTACATATTAACTATCAAGATAGATTTTGATTATAATCAATCAGCAAATAACTAAGTAAATATTAAATAAGGATTAAGTGAATATTAAGTAAATAGTTATAAATCTCAAAGAGTAGATGAACAATATCAGTTTCTCTTTTTTCGAAAAAGTACTATAATAATGAATTAAGATAGAAATTAATATTATTCATGATGAGTGTCAGATATTTTAAGTTTTTAAAATAGTAACAAACTTAAGAATTTAAAAAAATATTTTTTTAAAAAAGTAAATATATAAAGAATACAATTGTATATATTTTTTTTGAGTTATAATTTAGTATATAAAAAAACATTCAAAGGATCAAAATGAATAAAAGCCAACAAACAAATTTTTTAAATATAAAATCTAAAATTTTACTTGTTGACGACAATCCCGTTATGCGAGAGCTTGGAAAGGAATGTTTATTGTTAAATGATTACATGGTAGCTCTAGCGAGTAATGGCAAAGAAGCTCTTGAAAAAATTTCTAAAAACAAATATGACCTTATTCTGTTAGATATACAAATGCCAATACTAGACGGTTTTGAAACAATTAAACAATTAAATCAATGGAAGGAAAGACCACCGGTTATTGCTTTAACAGCTAAATCATCTAGAACTGATATATCAGAATGCTTTCATGCAGGTTTTGATGATGTTCTAACCAAACCATATAATTTCACTGAATACAGTGAGATTATAAAAAAACATTTAAATGAAATACAATTTAAAAATAATATCTAATCATTAATTTCAGTTATAGGAAAATGAGTGAATACAATAAAAAGAAATAGTTGCAATTTAAAATTGACCAAAAAGGATATATCTTCAAATCGCGGGGAATTGAGAGACAAATTCTCTATTTACTATTCGGCTGTCAATTATCCTATTATTGTTTTGGATCACAATTCTTCTGTCATTTATTCAAATCCATTTGCATTAAAAATGCTAGAACTCAGCGAGTCAGAGTTATTGAATACACTGGCCTATAAAACCTTCAAGGGATTCTGTTCAATATCGCAAAATAAAAACCTTATCGTTTCAAAAGAGAATGGTCTAGTTAAGAGAGTCGATATAAGTCTAAAGCCTATTCGAATTAATGAACAAGAATATACAGTTTGCAATCTAAGAAGTAATACTGATTCTATAGCAGATAAACTTAACTATAAAGATCTTCTAGAAACTGTTCCCGCTCCAACAGTACTAATTAATACGAAAGGGACTATAATTCAATCAAATGCTATATTTAATAAATATATAGGATTTGATTACAAAGACATTCAAGGTTCGAGCTATAATCATTTTATCCCTGAAAGACTACACAAAAAATGCTCAGATGCTGTAAAAGAATTAATCACTACATCTGATAAAGCTGAAGTTGAAATGTTCCAATTCGAAACTATAGCGCTTAAATCTAACAAAGAAGAAGTACCAGTAATTATAAATATCAAACCATTTAAGACAAAGGGTGAGATACTATTTATATTTAGTCTAGTAGATATCTCAAATGAAGAGAAATTTAAACAATTAAAAGAAGTGGCAGATCACAATAACGCTTTAAAATCTACCTTCCTCGCTAATATGAGTCATGAGATAAGGACTCCCCTTGCAGCTATTACTGGATTCTCTGAATTAATCATGCTTCAGCCAAGCTTATCATTGGATAAAAGAAGCTTCTATTTGAGTCTAATACAGAAAAGTGGAAAGCATCTTTCTGTGATCATTGATGACATACTAGATTTATCAAAAATTGAATCTGGAAACATGATCCTTGAACACATAGAATTTAACCTTAAAAATGAAATAAAAAGTGTTATTGATTCATTAAGCTTAATTTTGGAGAACAAAAAGAATACAGTTAAACTAAATGTGGATGATAATGTTCCGGATAGTATTATTTCAGACCCAACACGATTAAAACAAGTTTTCTATAATCTTTTTGGTAATGCTAATAAGTTCACAAAGAATGGAACTATCCAGATTGATCTTGGTTTTAATAAATCTGATAAACTGATAATTCTAAATATAACAGATACTGGTTGTGGAATTAATAAGAAATGTAGCGATAAGATTTTTCAACCATTTTCACAAGCAGATAATTCAACAACAAGGTATCATGGTGGAACTGGACTTGGATTAAGTCTTTCGAGAAAGCTCGCAAGCCTTCTTGGTGGCAATGTAAGACTTGTAAGCAGTACAGTGGATAGAGGGAGCAAATTCGAATTCACATTTTCTATAAGTCCAAAACCTTAATGAATAACTTTCTTAATTCTTCCATAATTTAACAAACCTACGAAAACAGTTCCCCCGAGTAAATTTCCAAATATGACTTTAGATAAAAACATAAGATCAGAGAATATATTTATATTCTCTGATAAGAAGAATGAACTAAAAATTTCTGCTGAACCAGCAATAGAATGATGCAAACCTCCAAACCCAATTACAAAAGTTACGATATAAATATACATAATTTGAGCATAACTAGATGATGTCGAAATGATTAACCAACCCCCTTGCGCCATAAAAAAGCCAGCCAGGATACTACTAATAAATAATTCAATTCCTGAATGTTTAACGAGGTGAGAAGTAAAGTTTAATATTCCTGGGCCCATATTTATAACTGGCTCCGCTAAAGAGAACAAAAATGAAATAGTAAACGTACCAATTAGATTGCCAATAATAACTAGAAACCAAAGTATACATAAATCTTTAAATCTTGCTCTACCATCGAGTACAGGATAAAAAGCAGTAGCAGTCTGTTCTGTAAATAATGTTGTTCCACTCATTATACAAACAACGAAACCCAAAGGATATACTAATCCACAAAAAAGCCTTTGCTTTATAATGTTTTCATCACTTGGTATTATTTGGAAAATAAGTCCAATACACATTGCCGAAATACCCAATGTTAATCCAGCAGCAAAAGATGAAAGAAATAAGGAAAATGAATTTTTAGTGTGTTGTTTTAATCCTTCTATAATTGCATGTTCAAGAGTGTCATCAGGATGCTTGGTACTTTGATCATTTCTTTTGATAATTACAGGTATATAGTCATGATCTTCTTTGGATCTTTCAATTGATCTTAAAGATTTATTATCTACTTGCTCCAAAGTAGAGGAATCAATTTGGCCATTAGGATATAATCCATTATGCTTTAAACCATTCCCATTATTTAGCTTTTTATGTTTCATCAATGGCTCCTTAGATTGTAATTATTCCTTTAAAAACAATAAGTATCTAATAAGATGTATTTTCTATTTAACTGTCAATGAATTCACCAATAATTTCAAATAATCAAATTAAAGATTGATGATAATCAGAATCAACACTAACGCTATAAGATGTAACTTTTTTAAATATAAAGTATAACCTAACAAATATTTAAGGAGAATATATGAAAACTAATATAGATAAGAAAAATTTTATTAAAAAATCATTTGGCGAATACGCTAAGTTATTGATTGAAAGTAGTAATTTAAAAAAAACATACACTACAGATAAGATTGTATTAAACTCAATGAATAAGCCCATGTTAGATTTTTTTAAAATTTAGAAATAAAGACTTCTATGTCTCATGATGATACATATCCAATAATTCCCATAAAAGATAATATTATATTCCCAACAATATCAGAATATTTCCTTTTGAATGATAAAAAGTCGGTGAATTCGGTTGAGCAAGCAAATCAAAATGGAGCAAGAATTGTAATTGTTGGTCAATCTGATATTTTAGGAAATCAAGATTCAACAGATTTAGAAAGAGTTTACAACGTAGGAACACTTTGTAAAATAAATAGTATTATTCGATATAGTTACACAGATTATAAAGTTTTAGTTACAGGTTTATCAAGGTTTAACATAAATAAAACATATATTAAAAATTCTATTTATATGGTTTCTGGAGAATGCTTTCCTGAATTGCTACAAGAACAAAATAAAGAGGAAACAACTTTAGAAGAAATAAAAAGAAAAGCCAATGAAATTATAGAACTGCTCCCCAAAGGCAATAAATCTGTGAATAAAAGAATAAACAAAATACGCCATTTGAATGAATTGATCTATCTATGTTCATCATTTTTTGAAATAGATATGGAACACAGACAGTTCATTTTAGAAGAGCCATTAGTTTTAAAAAAAACAAAAATACTTTTAGAATGGATCGAAAAAGAAAAAGATATTTTAATAATAAAAAACAATTTAAAAAAAGTACCTTTAAGAATTGAATCTCTTTATCAAGATCAATTAAGAAAAGAAATTGGTGAAGAGGAAAATGATTTAATAACAAAAATATATGAGAACAAAATCCCTGAACCGACAAGAAGTTTAGCGATAAAAGAAGCAAAAAGAATAAATTATTTAAATTTTAGTTCTTCTGAATATCAAAATACCTTTACCTATATAAACACATTATGTGAATTACCATGGGGAAAATCTACAAAAAAAGATATAAATATAATCGAGAGTGAAAACATATTAAACGAACATCATTTTGACTTAGAAAAAATAAAAAAAAGAATATTAGAGCATATCGCAGTTAGGATCCTTAATGGAAATCCTAAAGGTTCAATCTTATGCTTAGTTGGTCCTCCTGGCGTTGGAAAAACAACTCTAGGAAAAAGCATTGCAGAAGCGTTAGGAAAGAAATTTATTAAAGTTAGTGTTGGTGGTATAAGTGGGGAAGCCGAAATTCGAGGCCACAGAAGAACTTATGTTGGATCTATGCCTGGTAATATTATCCAAGCGATTAAAAGAGCTGGAGTAAATGATCCATTAATACTTTTAGATGAAATTGATAAGATGAATAATACTGGAAATAATGGAGCAATCAGTGCAATGCTTGAAGTTCTAGATCCAGAACAAAATAAAAATTTTACAGATAATTACTTAAGTACCGCTTTTAATTTGTCAAAAGTGTTTTTTATGTCAACAGCAAATCAAATAGATAATATTCCCACTGCTCTTAGAGATAGAATGGAAGTTATAGAGTTATCCTCTTATACATTAAATGACAAATCAAACATATGCAAAAAACATATAATACCAAAAGTATTAAAAGAAAATGGTATAAATACTGAAAGCTTAATTTTTAATAAAGATATAATTGAATTGCTCATAGTTCATTATACAAAAGAAGCAGGTGTGAGGGAATTAAAAAGAGTAATCGAGTCTATCTCTAGAGGAATAGCTCTAGAGATAGTAAGAGGTAAATCACTTTTAATTTCAATAAATAAGAAAAGAGTATTGGAGTTTCTTGGCATACAAATATCTTTCAACTCAAAAGTTGAGAAAATGGTCACCAGGTCTAGCTACAGGATTAGCATGGACAGAACTTGGAGGAAATATTATCTACCTAGAATCCATATTAATACCTGGAACAGGAAAATTAAAAGTTACAGGTCAACTAGGATCTGTAATGAAAGAGTCAGTAGAAATAGCTTTAAGTTATACCACATCTTTAATATATAAATTTAAATTGAATATAGATATAAAAGATAAAGATATTCATCTACATGTTCCAGAAGGTTCAATTCCAAAGGATGGCCCATCAGCTGGAATTGCTATACTTGTAGCAATAATGTCTTTATTAACAGAGGAGACTATTCCACAGGATATAGCAATGACAGGAGAAATTACTTTAAGTGGAAGTATTTTACCAGTAGGTGGAATAAAAGAAAAGATCTTAGCTGCTTATAGAAACGATATAAAGAATATTATAATGCCTAAATTAAATGTAAAAGATCTTTATGATGTTCCAAATGAAATAAAAAACAAAATACATTTTCAGCTTGTAGACAGTGTTGATGATGTTTTTCATCGTTTTTTTAAAATAAAAACAAACCAGAACCAAAAGAATAAAATTAATTTTCATCAAGTTTCAAACTTAAGTAGAGTTGATAACAATCATGGGCTGCTTTGAGTTCTCTCTTTTTATTATTTTAAAAATCATCATAAAAGAATAAGGGTATAAAGACACAATTAATTTAAATTGAGTCGTATTTAGGAGAATGAAATGAATATAACGAAATGGAACAAACCCTTTGCTGCAGAACTTGAAAGAAGAATTAATCCAGAATTATCATTATTTGGAAGTGGAGCCAATAATTTATTTGACACTTTTTTTGATAGATCAAATCCAATAATGCCTTTTACAGAAAATTATAATGCATTTCCATCTATAGATATAAAGGATAAAGATTCTAAATATCTCTTAGAAGCCGAAGTTCCAGGAATGAATGAAGAAGATATTGACTTGGACATGAGAGATAACACACTTACAATCAAGGGTAAAAAAACAACAAATTCCAAAGAAGAAAAGGGAGATTACGTCTGTACAGAAAGATCTAATGGCGAGTTCAAAAGGAATATCACTTTTCCTGAAGCTATAGATGCAGCAAGTGTAAATGCTGTATTAAAAAATGGAGTATTAAGTGTAGAGTGTTTAAAGAAAGTAAGACCTAATGAAGTTCATAAAAAGATTACAATTAAGCATTAAGTTTTTCTATTATATCCCAAGAGTCAAATATTTTATCACTCTTGGGGTTTTATTATTAATAATCAGCGATCAGGAAATAAATGAAAAAAAATCTATTTACAATACTATGCTTAATTCAATTATCCTCATTCAGTTTTGCTCAAGATATGGATGAAGAATTAATTGAAACATCAAAGACTCAAGTATCACTAAATATAACTGAAACTAACTACAATATACAATTATCATATGAGACTTATACACCATTTGATCGAAATGAATATTCCTATCAAGGAATTAATATTGATTTACAAAGAATAATAAGCATTGATGATTCACAGTTAGTACTGCTTATGGGACCAAACATGAGTGTTTTAGGTGATAAATATAATTCAGAACAAGAAGATGTTGTTTTTATAAAGTGGGATCAAGGTATAGCTTATAATATTGATATGGGTGATGACATGCTTTTACAGCCTGTATTAGTGCTTGGCATAGGCTATGGTTGGATTGATCGTGATGATAGTCAGCAATCTCCAATTGCTGAAATACAAGCAGGATTGAACTTAATACCAAATAATACAACAAATTTCTATGCAAAAGCAGGTTATCGTTTATTTGATCTAGATGATTCTGGATCAAGAAGCCTAGGCGATCTTAAAGGTGGATTTGGTATGGCCGGTTTTGGAAAAATGTTTTAATAATTTTAAATTTATATTGGAGTCCTAGAATGGAATCAACATTTATACTTGTCGCAAATTCAAATAAAGCAACTTTATATTCGAAAAAAAGAATTTGTCAATTATTGATAAATTTAACTTTCAAGATATTCAACATGAAGATCATGGGAATTTAATTATATTTCCTCAAAAAGATAAACCTTTAACGAAAACTCATCTTTTCCATAATATAAAAGTTGAATTTTTTGGTAAGTTCTTAAGTAAATATTTAAACAATGCTCGCAAGAGAAACCTTTTTAATGATCTAATAATTGTATCATCTCCACGTTTTCTTGGAATATTAAATAGTAATATTGATCAAAATACGGCTAGAAGAATTAATAAAGAATTAACATCAAAAGAAAAACCAGAGATATTAAAGCTAGAAAAGTAATTATCTTAAAGGTTCAAATAAAAGCAATAGCCTACCGCTAAGAACGTGTATTTTTGAATCTCTATGTTTTGTAAATTATTTACATAGTTAATGAGAACAATATCATTAACTCCTGACTCAAAATAAAGCCCATGACTACTTCTTCCAGTAATCATCGTAGACACACCTAAATATAATTGTGCTCTGATAGATCCCTTTCTGTAATAGTTATTTGGAGCTGTCGTACTTGTATTGGGGTCGTATCTTTTGCCTTTTACATGATAAAAACTAATTCCTGAATAGATCTTGTTTAAAGTTCTCTCTTTAGTAAATATAAACATATTAAAGTTATTTTTAATGGATACGGTTTCAATCGCTCTTTGATTCATATAGGCTGGAACTATTCCATGAAATATCTCAAGAGAATAAACATAATTGAAATTATGTGATAATCCAAGTGAGTAGTACCCTATTTCTCCAGCATGTTGTATTTTAAAATAACTTGCTGAATATGTAATATTTTTAAAAATCATAAAACATAAAAGAATAATTTTTTTCAAGAAGAACTTAAGATTCATAAAAACCTTTATATCCTAATAAAGTCATGCTCAATATTATTTCTTTCTATATGAATCATTAGTATATATCCTTTAACTGAAGCTCCAGTCGTTAATTGAATTGCATTACCAAAGGATGCTGTATTATGATTATGATCATGTCCATTTATTACATAACCAACATTATTTTGAATTATTAATTTTTTAGTTGTTTCAACTTCAGATTTTGTAAATCTATCTAGATCACTTAGACTAACATGTGAAAAAAGGATACTATTAGCTTTGGTTTTTCTTAGCTCATCATTTATATAATCAATGTCAGGTACATCTCCAGTACTTTCCCAATTGTTATTATTAATGAAAACAAAATTTGATCCTTTAAAAACAAAAGAGAAATCCAAATGATAACCAAATAATTGTTGATAGATTTCTAGACCATTCGTTAAAAGATCATGATTCCCTATTACCATAACAATAGGAACTTCTAGTTTTTGAATAATATTGTAAAACATTTCCCATTCAACAAGCAATCCTAAATCTGTTGCATCTCCAGTGTGAACAACAAAGGCAATTTTCTCTTTATTTTTATTTATATATTTAATTTGGAGCTCTAAGTCTCTGTAATAATTGTGACTGTCTGAGATTACAGCAATACTATAATTATTGTTAAACTTACTTTCTCTTTCATGAATAGATAAAATATTAAGGCCATTTAATTTAACATCTTTAATATTACTCATATAGGGCGAGTATATAAAGCGACCACAACTTACGATGAATAAAATGGTAAGAAATAAAAAATAATCGAATAATCGTATCTTTATCATATATCCAATTTAAAAAAAAGTGAGAGAAATAATTAAGAAATATTATAAACTTAAATATTTTCTCTCACCTTTAGTTGACCATATTTATTAATACAAGATTAATACTATGGCCTGAGCCTACTTTCACTTGAACTATTCCCAAATTATATTTAAGTTTAAGTGGTACTTCACATACGCTCTTTAATAATTTGGTTGAGCTCAAAACTCTTCATTTTAACTACGATTAAAATAAACGTATAAATAACTAGTATCGTATAATTCTAGTTAATGCCCTTGAGATTCTCGCTAATTCTTAACTTACAGAAAAGAACTTCAAGCACTTCACAATCTCATTTGCCCTACTTATTACTTCTTTTGATTTACGTTACTGACTAAAAGTACAATCAGTCGTTATAATAAGTAGTTCCGTGCTTCACAATCGTCCGCTTTGATAAGTCATCACTTGAGGCGGGCCTTACCATCAATCGCCTTTACTCATTCTGAGTCCAGTTAACAAACCTAATGGAGCATATCGCTTGCTTCGTCGTATATAGTTATAGATTAAGAGGTGATTTTTAGAAACGATTAGGATCAATAGCACTTATGATTTTTATTTCTCATTAAGTTTAAAAGTCATAATCGAATATGATCTGAATGATTCTCGTTTTATAAGTAAATAATATATAAATAACTTAAATCTAAAGGAGATAATATGAAACAAACTCAAAAAACAGAAAAAAACACTTGTGTAGGTTCTAGTTTTCGTGGCTTAGCAGTTGCTACTATTAAAGAAGGAAAAGCATTAGGAATAATTTCTCATGTTAATTTCGATCCTATTGAAAGGAAAATTTCTAGTTTTGTTGTTAAGAATTCTTTTTGGAGTAAAGAGAATGGATTAATTAGAGTAGATAGTATCGTATCAGTGGGAGAAGATATCGTTCTCGTTGATTCTTTAGCAGATTTTGTATCACTAGAAGAAAACTCAGATTTAAATTCAATAGATTTCAAAGATATTATTGGCCATAATATTATTACAGATGATGGAACATTAATTGGTAGGTTTATAGATGCTAAATTTTCAACTTCAACTTGGAGAATTAATGAAATAATGATGAAAAATAATTTAGTTTTAAATATAATTCCTAGTAAAGTAACTATTGGAAAAGATGAAATCATTGTACCTTCTAATTATTTATCAAAAATAATAAAAAATGAAAGTAGTAATATTTTAGATAAATATTTTGGAGAAGATACAAAGGTTGAAACTTCAGACTTAGCTCATAAGAAAGTAGTTAAAAACGATCAAAGAAGTACATCACAAAATTTGTAAGGGAATATTAATTAACTTTCACTAGATGTTGGAGCTAGGATATATCGACTTAATTTGCTATTTTCGATGCTTTGCAGCATCTCTTTTGTGTCTTTTATCTGCTCAGTTAGTTTGCCGTATCTTTCGCCTTTAAGTTTTGGTGTTGCAATCATGCGTTTACTCATAGGATTCATCCATCTTCCACTTGGCTTCTTAAATCCAAAATGAAGATGTGGTCCTGTTACTCTTCCTGTTGCACCAACTCTACCTATTATTTGATGAGATATTACCCTATCCCCTTTTTTTACATTTCTATTTTTTAGGTGAAGGTAATAAGACACTGATTTATCAGCATGACGTATTGCTATTTTATTTCCGCCAAACTTATTATAACTGGATTCAATAACCCTGCCTCTTGCGACAGCGTGAACTGGAGCTCCAGACCTTGCGCGCAAGTCAACACCTCTATGCATTGTTAGTCTTCCAGTTACTGGATGACGGCGTTTTCCATAGCCAGAACGAATATGCAGTCTACTTAGTGGATAACGAAGACCAGAACGTATTAAGGCTTCCCCCTCTTCTGTGTAGTGAGCTGTATAAGTAGATTTCTCTTGTCCATCATCATAGAAATAAGCATCTGATGATCCAGCCCGTACTCCATTATAAGATGTATAAAGGATTCGAGTCTCGATTACTTCTCCGTTATGTATTCTTTCATTTAATAGAACTTTGTAATTATCACCAACTCTAGCATGAACTCTAAAATTTACCTTACAAAGAAGGACATTTACAATTCTAGCAACTACAGGTCTTTCAAGTCCTGTACTCACTAGGTCTTCTTGTAGTGTTGAACCTTTAAGAGATCCTTCAAGTATTCGCTTAATCCAAACAGTCTTTTCTTCTTTCAAATTATAAAGCCACTCACTTGTAATGAAATCAAGTTTTAAGTTATGCTCTTCTGCAGGTGAATTAGAAAAT
>Ga0115005_10003345_pt1 | contig 12803 bp, 6 predicted proteins | sample ArcOceMetagenome_FD_87163 | JGI IMG/M metagenome (GOLD analysis project Ga0115005, IMG submission 87163) | Marine eukaryotic phytoplankton communities from Arctic Ocean - Arctic Ocean - Greenland ARC118M Metagenome | ecosystem: Environmental > Aquatic > Marine > Oceanic | place: Arctic Ocean... | reverse complement strand
GTACCATCGCTAAAACGCGTTGGAGACTTACTCATTTCAGTCTCGTTATCTATCTCTACTAATAACGCTTCCAAATCAACTAAACGCTTTTCCACATAATAAGGCTGTTCTTTTATCTGTGTTATTGCTTGATTGAGGAATGACGCTTTGTAAGTAGGGGCATCACAGCTAGGCAGTAGTTGTTTTAAGCTGGTAATATCAGGATTAAGGTAGGTGCCTAATAAATCAATAATTTTTTTATATTTTGGTAAAGTTGTATTCTCTGGGAATTGCTCTTTTAGCCTTGTTTTGTCACCTAATTGACTAAACAGGATCACTTCCACTTCAAACCAGCGGTCGGCATTCTCTTTACCTATAGCGCTTGCTTGTTGAGAAAATATGAATGCTGTTGACACCAGCAGTAAATGTTTAAATTTCATTAATCATCCAAAGAGTTATGACTTGCCTTATTACTCTAAACTAAGGCATTGTGTCCACTATCCTATATTACGGTTATTTTTTCGTTTTTGCTAAATCATTTAACATCGATGTTACTAATATGAAGCGCGATTTACTGTCTTCTGTAATAATTTTAAATTGTAGCTTATTGGCACCAGCCATTTTGTAAATTTTAGGTTGTTGTTGAATGAGGCCAATAATTAGCATTGGATCTACTTTCGTATCGTTACTAAATTCAATTGAACCACCTGCTGGACCTACTTCAATACGAGAGATACCTATTTTTTGAGCTTTTAAACGTAACTTGGCAATATGGACTAAGTTTTTAGCCGCTTGCGGCAACAAACCAAACCGATCAATTAATTCAATTTGAATGTCATCGAGCTCATTTTTATTACCACAACTGGCAATACGTTTGTAAATACTTAATCGTAAGCTCACGTCAAAAATATAGTCGTCTGGTAGCAAGGCCGCAACACGTAATTCAACTTCTGTTTGTTTGGCGGTCATATTATCAAGTGATAATTCTTTGCCTTGTTTTAGTGCTGAAACGGCTTGATCTAACATGTCCATGTACAGGGTAAAACCTATTTGGCTCATCGAGCCACTTTGACCTTCACCCAGTAATTCACCCGCGCCACGAATTTCTAAATCGTGAGTTGCTAGTGTAAAACCCGCACCCAAATCTTCAAGTGAAGCGATTGCATCAAGGCGTTTTTTGGCATCTTTTGTTATACGTTTAACATGAGGCGTAAGTAAATAGGCATATGCTTGATGATGAGAGCGACCGACACGACCACGTAATTGATGTAACTGAGCTAAACCCAGATGGTCCGCTCTGTCCATAATAATTGTGTTGGCAGTTGGTACATCTATGCCTGTTTCAATTATTGTTGTACAAACCAATACATTGTAACGCTGATGATAAAAGTCGCCCATAATACGTTCAAGATCGCGTTCACGCATCTGACCATGAGCAGTCGTTACTTTTGCTTCAGGTAGAAGTTTCTGAATATCTGCAGCCGTTTTATCAATGGTATCAACATTGTTATGTAGGAAGTAAACTTGACCACCACGGAGAATTTCACGCAAAATAGACTCACGAATAAGGGCGTCGTCACGTTCACGTACAAACGTTTTTACCGCTAAGCGTTTTGCGGGTGGTGTAGCGATAATAGACAAATCGCGCATGCCGCCCATTGCCATGTTTAGCGTACGTGGGATAGGCGTTGCGGTTAGTGTTAAAATATCAACATTGCTGCGAAGCTGTTTAATCTTCTCTTTTTGCTTTACACCAAATCGATGTTCTTCATCAACAACGAGTAAACCCAAATCTTTATATTTAATACTATTTTGCAACAGCTTATGTGTGCCGATAAGTATGTCTATTTGGCCTGACTCTACATTGGCAATAACAACGTTTTGCTCTTTGGCTGTTTTAAAACGTGATAATACTTCTATCGATACGGGTAAGTTTGCAAAACGGTCACGAAAGTTTTCATAATGCTGCTGAGCGAGTAGCGTAGTTGGTACCAAAATTGCGACTTGTTTACCATCGTTAACGGCAACAAAAGCAGCACGCATTGCCACCTCGGTTTTACCAAAGCCAACATCGCCACAAACCAACCTATCCATGCTTTTATCGCTGAGCATATCTGAAACCACAGCTTTAATCGCTTGTTCTTGATCGAAGGTTTCCTCAAAGGGAAAACTGTCTGAAAAAGCTTGATATTCTGCTTTGTCACGCTTGAATTGATAACCTTTACTATTGGCTCTACTGGCATATATATCAAGTAATTCAGCGGCAACATCACGTACTTTTTCTGCTGCTTTTTGTTTAGCTTTACTCCACGTATCATTACCTAATTTATGTAATGGGGCACTGTCTGCGTCTGCACCTGAATAACGACTAATTAAATGTAATGAGCCAACGGGTACATAAAGTTTTGATTCACCTGCGTATATTAAAACGAGGAATTCAGTGGTAATACCGCTATTTTCAATAGTCTGTAAGCCCATGTAACGACCAATACCATGTTCAAAATGCACAACGGGTTGCCCCATTGAAAGCTCAGCTAAGTTTTTGAAAATAGCATCCGCTTGAATACTTTGCTGTTTAGTTCTGCGACGGCTTTGTTTTACGCGTTCGCCAAGCAGTTCATCTTCAGTGATTAAGGCAATGGCATTTTTCTTGGCGGTACCTTTACTTTGAAAAGTAAAGCCACTTCTGAGCGTATTCACGGTAATACCCAGTTTTTCGTCGCTTTCAACAAAACTTTCGATATCATCAAAATATTTGGGTTTTATATGGTTACGTTCTAATAACTCTAAAACACTTTCTCGACGCCCTTGGGTTTCAGCAACAAATAAAATTTTATCGGGTGTTTCTTTGTCGATGATGAAGTTATTGATCAATTCAAAAGGCTGTTTTAGCTGATGATTAATCGTAATATCCGGCAAGGGTGTTATATCAAAGCGAATGTGTCCTGCTTTTGTTTTCTCTACATCTTCAGCGTCCGGATCTTTCAGTTCATTGACAACAGATGTTTTTTCAATCGAAATTCGGTCAAATGGTTTTAACGCACGATAAAACTCGTCACTGTTTAAAAATAAGTTTTTTGGTGGTAACAAAGGTCGCGTTAGATCATAACGGCGCTCTTCAAAACGGTATTCAATATCGAGCCAATATTGTTCGATAGCTTTGTCAATATCACCACTAAGCATTACGCGAATATTGTCACCTAAATAATCACATAATGTGCTGGTTTCTTGGAAAAACAAGGGTAAATAATATTCAATACCTGCAGGTAAAATTCCATCGCTCACCTGATGATACAAAGATTCTTTATGGATTTTAGTTGGAAACTGTTCTCGATATTGACGACGAAACAAGGTGATGGCCGTTTCGTCTGTTGGAAATTCATGTGCGGGTAATAAATTTATTTCATCAATTTTATCACTTGAGCGCTGATTATCAGGATCAAACAATCGAATATCTTCAATTTCATCATCGAAAAAATCTAAACGAAAGGGCGTCTTACAGCCCATTGGGAATATATCGAGAATGGCGCCCCGCGCTGAAAATTCGCCGTGTTCCATCACTTGTTCAACCGAACGGTAACCACTGGCTTCAAGATTTTGTCGCATTAGATGTAAATCTTTTTTATCGCCTACTTTTACGATTAAACTATTCGTCCGTAAATATTGAGTCGGTGCAAGGCGCTGCAGTAGTGTAGATACAGGCACAATAATAATGCCATTTTTCATGTTAGAGAGTTGATATAAGGTAGCAAGTCGTTGAGAAATTATATCTTGATGCGGTGAAAAATTATCATAGGGCAGCGTTTCCCAATCAGGAAATAAGCAAATAGGCAGTTGAAATTTGCTATTTAGACTTTGCAACTCTTGTTCGAAACGCAATGCTGATTGAGTGTCGTGTGTTAACAGTAACATAGGAGCATCAGCATTGAGCGCTCCATGGTATATCGCTAGGGTATCACTACTGCCTAATAAATTAGTCCAATGCTTTTTATCGGCATGTTTGCCACGACGTTTAGTTAGAACAGGTTCAAATAAGCTTGCAGTTTTACTCATGATTTCTCTATTAGATCTTTTCGTTATGTATAAGGTTATTAATAAGGCGTTAAAGCAGCGCGTTATCTTAGCATGACTTACGGGAAAATTTTAAGTTCGCGTAAATACTTTTTTGTTTAAAAAACTATAGTGATATAATAACTGCCAGCTTTAACATTCGGTAAAGCGTGCTGTTTTTTTGGAGAGTTTTGTGACCAATAATGATGTTTTACGTCGTTTAAGATATACCTTTAATTTTAATGATCAAAAGATGATCGCCTTATTTAATTTAGCAAAGTTAACGGTAAGTCGTGAACAAATTAGTTATTGGTTGAAAAAAGAAGATGATCCACAAGTCGTCAACTGTACTGATGTTCAACTAGCAACATTTTTGAATGGCTTGATTGTTGATAAGCGTGGCGAACGTGATGGCGAATCACCTCAACCCGAAAAGCGTATGAATAACAATATTGTTCTCAATAAATTAAAAATAGCGTTAGCACTGCGTGCTGAAGATGTCATCGATATGATGTCTACTTCAGGCATAAAAATGACTAAACCTGAATTAAGTGCCTTTTTCCGTAAGCCAGACCATAAACATTACCGAGCGTGTAAAGACCAGTTTTTAAGAAACTTCATTCAAGCAATTGATACCAAGTTTCATGTGAATCGCCCTGAAAAATTTACGCCAAATCGTGATATAGTGTCTGAGACCAAGCCAGCGCTGCCTAAAAAGGACTATAAAACTGCAAAGCCTCAAGCAAGTAAAGCTTACGTAAATCCAAATGCGGCTAAACCGGCTAAAACGAACAAAATTTATATTAATCCGAATGCGACAAAAGCTTCGGATACTAATGATGATAAACCTAAACGAAAAGTCTTAAAATTAAAACCTGAAGATATTTGGGGAAAATAAACGTAAGCTAATTTTATATAGAACGATACGTTAATGCCTTACTCAATTTTCCCTATTTTAAAATAAAAATAAAAATAAAAATAAAAATAAAAAAGGAATAGCAGATGACAACACAAGTAAACACAGAACGTACAGAAAACACATCTGAAACTATAACTATTCCATCATGGTTTACAGCCGTAGCAATTACCGCGTTGATATGGAATTTACTGGGGGTTTTTGCTTTTGCGTTGCAAATGATGATTACCCCTGAAATTCTCGCTGGATTACCTGAAGCTGAGCGAGAGCTTTACGTTAACATCCCTTTGTGGGTAACATTGGCTTTTGCTGTTGCTGTTTTTGCAGGTGCCTTGGGTTCACTCTTTTTATTGATGAAAAAATCACTTTCGACTCCATTACTGATATTTTCTTTGGTAGGTATTTTAGTACAAAACTTTCATTCTTTCTTTATGAGTAAAGCGTTTGAAGTCCATGGGCCATCTGGTATGATTATGCCTATTGCCGTGATTTTTCTCGCCATTTATCTGGTTTTGTTGTCCAAGAAAGCCAAAGTACAAGGCTGGTTTAGCTAGTTAATTACCCAATAAATTACTCATATATAATTATAACAACGAGATAAATATGACTTTCAAAAGCACACTACTGGTACTGGCTATTTCTAGCGCACTGCTTGCCGCTTGCTCAGAGCAATCAAGTTCTAGCACTTCAAAAAAAACCTCTAAAGACGCTGAAAAAACAATTACTGCTAAAGCGATGTCCGAATCAGAAAAAGCAAATCAATTATTTGATGCTATTTTTGATGAAGGTGTTTTACGTAGCCCAATGACGCAAACCTATTTAGGTATAAAAACTGATTATGATAAATGGGATGACCTTTCAGAAGAAAATACGACTAAAGAGTTAGCGTTTACTAAAACAGATCTTCTACGTGTTAAAGGCATTGATAGCAATAAATTAGATGAGCAAACCTTGATCAGCTATGACTTACTCGTACAAAAATTAGAAAATAAAATTTCTGACCATAAATGGCGTTTTCATAATTATCCCGTAAATCAGATGTTCGGCTTACACTCAAGAATACCCGCCTTTTTAATCAATCAGCACTCCATTAAAAACGTGAAAGAAGCACAAGATTATATTGCCCGTGTAAAAGGGGCTGAAGAACTTTTAGCACAACTCACCATACAATTAAAACATCGGGCAGAACTCGGTATTATTGCACCTAAGTTTGTTTTTCCTCATGTTATTCGTGACTCAAAAAACATTTTAGCGGGAGCACCTTTTGAGGAAGGAAAAGACAGTACAATATTGGCTGATTTCAGTAAAAAGGTGAATAAGCTTGATATCAGTGCGGAAGAGAAAAGAACGCTGCTTACCGATGTTAAAACTGCCTTATTGAATAATATCAAACCAGGCTATGAGCAATTGGTTAGTTACTTAGACGTCTTAGAAACCCAAGCGGATGACAGAGATGGCGCTTGGAAGCTTCCAAATGGTGAAGCATTCTTCAATAATGCATTACAACGAACGACGACTACCGATTTAACAGCCAACGAAATTCATCAAACAGGCTTAAGTGAAGTGGCTCGCATTCACGGTGAAATGCGCGCTATTATGGAAAAGGTTGGCTTTGAAGGCGAACTTAGCGCATTTTTTGAGTTTATGCGTACCGATAAACAATTTTATTACGCAGCTGATGAAGCCGGTAAACAACGTTACTTAGACGAAGCTGTTGCTTTAATTGATGATATGGAAGGACGTTTAGACAGTTTATTTTTAACCAAGCCTAAAGCTAAATTGAAGGTTAAAGCGGTTGAAGCTTTTCGAGAACAATCTTCGGGTAAAGCTTTTTATCAACAACCTGCACCTGATGGATCTCGACCAGGTGTTTATTACGCCAACCTTTACGACATGGAAGCGATGCCAACTTATCAAATGGCGGCACTTGCGTATCATGAAGGTATTCCTGGTCATCATATGCAAATAGCCATTAAACAAGAATTAACGAATATTCCTAAATTTCGTAAATTTGGTGGTTATACCGCTCACACTGAAGGCTGGGGTTTATATTCAGAAATGATCCCAAAAGAAATTGGTTTATACCAAGACCCTTATTCTGATTTTGGCCGTTTAGCCATGGAGTTATGGCGAGCTTGTCGTTTAGTGGTTGATACGGGAATTCATACGCAAAAATGGACGCGTGATCAGGGTATTGAATATTATGTAACGAATACGCCTAATGCTAAATCTGATGCGGTGAAAATGGTAGAACGTCATGTTGTTATGCCATCTCAAGCGACAGCATATAAAATTGGCATGCTTAAAATTATTGAGCTGCGTGAACACGCTAAAGTAGCACTTGGTGAACAATTCGATATTCGTGAATTTCATGATGTTGTGCTTCGCAATGGTCCAGTCCCTTTAAATGTTCTCGCTCAATTAGTTGAAACATATATAGCGAATAAAAAAGCTTAATGTAGCACACCTATCACCGATAAAACCTTTAAAAGAGAAGTACATTGTTGTACTTCTCTTTTTTGTTATTTATACACCATTTCCTTCACCCTATAATGCGCTTAAAATTATTGTCATCTTGTTATTTTTTATTACTTCCAAATATTAACCATATATTATTCTCACGTTTTTAAGCAACTTTCTCGCTTATTCATCTAATTTCATAATTTGCTAAGATAAGCGCTATTCCCTTTGATTAACTGTTGTTATAATGCGGAAAAATAACGTAGTTTAAATTCTTTTTAGAGGTTTTGTGGATGTCGGAAGCTGAAAAACGCCCAACAAATTTTATTCGTCAAATTATCGATGCGGATCTTGAAAGTGGTAAACATTCGAGTATTCAAACTCGTTTTCCACCTGAGCCAAACGGTTTTCTACATATCGGTCATGCAAAAGCAATTTGTTTAAATTTTGGCATTGCTCAAGATTACAAAGGTTTATGTAATTTGCGTTTTGACGATACAAACCCTGAAAAAGAAGACATTGATTACGTTCACTCCATTGAAGAAGACGTAAAGTGGTTAGGCTTTGAATGGTCTGGAGAGACGCGTTATTCCTCTCAATACTTTGATCAATTATACGGTTTTGCTGTTGAATTAATCGAAAAAGGTTTGGCGTATGTTTGTTTCTTAACGGGCGATGAGGCACGTGAATACCGGGGTTCATTAAAAGCACCGGGAAAGAATAGCCCACACCGTGATACCAGTGTTGAAGATAACCTAGCGCTTTTTGATAAAATGAAACAGGGTGAGTTCAAAGAAGGTGAATGTGTTCTTCGCGCTAAAATTGATATGACATCAAGCTTTATGTGTATGCGTGACCCTATTCTTTATCGTGTGCGTTTCGCGCATCATCATCAAACGGGGGATAAATGGTGTATTTACCCGATGTATGATTTTACCCATTGTTTATCTGATGCCATAGAAGGTGTTACCCATTCACTTTGTACGTTAGAGTTTCAAGATAACCGTCGTTTATATGATTGGGTACTTGAAAACGTCTCTATAGAAGTAATACCCCATCAGTATGAATCTTCACGCTTAAATCTTGAATATACGGTAATGAGTAAACGTAAACTTCATACCTTAGTTGAGGAAAAATTGGTGAATGGTTGGGATGACCCGCGTATGCCAACCATTGCAGCATTTCGTCGCCGTGGTTACACGCCGGGATCATTGCGAGAATTTACGAAACGCATCGGAGTGACTAAAATGGAAAATACCGTTGAGATGGGGGTTTTAGAAGCGTGTATTCGTGAAGATTTAAACGACAATGCCCCACGTGCTATGGCGGTACTTGATCCCATTAAATTGGTGATAGAAAACTATCCAGTAGGACAAGTAGAAGCATTAAACGTCAAAAATCATCCAAGTGATGAAACGCAAGGTACGCGTATTGTTCCTTTCGCAGCAGAGCTCTACATTGAAGCGGAAGATTTTCGTGAAGAAGCCAATAAAAAATATAAACGGTTAGTCATTGATAAAGCGGTTCGTTTACGCGGGGCTTATGTGGTTACGGCAACACGTTGTGATAAAGACAGCGAAGGCAACGTGACCACCGTTTACTGTAATTATAATGCGGATACTTTAGGTAAAAATCCTGAAGATGGCACTAAACCTAAAGGTGTTATTCATTGGGTTGCGGCTGAGCAATCTATTGATGCAGAAATTCGTTTATACGATCGTCTATTCAATGTGCCGAATCCAGCTGCTGAAGAAGACTTCCATAGTGTGATGAACGAAGATTCATTAATTACGATCAGTAAAGCTAAACTAGAGCCCTCATTAGTAACAGCTAAGCCAGAGCAGGCTTTTCAATTTGAGCGTCAAGGTTACTTTTGTCGTGATAATAAAGATTCAGAAGGTGACAAGTTAGTGTTTAATCGTACGGTTGGGTTACGTGATACTTGGGCGAAAATCTCAGGGTAATGTTAAGCGAATGAAAGCTGACTTGAGTTTTTAAAAAGCTGTGGGTGTAGTCATTCTTACCACTCTAATTATTTAAGCTTGTTCTTTTTGAACAAGATTTTTTTTTAACGTTGAATAGCAAAAAAATATAGGTATTCAAACCTTTGGGGGTCACCAATAAGGGCGGTATTTCTTTTTAATAAATAAACAGTCAATGTAAATAGCCCGTTAACATGACATTCATTAACTAAATAGTAGTGTTTATTTTGAAGGAATTCCCTTAGTATAATGGAGAGTAATACTTTCACCGTTAAAGGATTTTGTGTGCGATCAAAAATATATTTTCTTCCTGTTTTATTCCTACTTTTACTCCCGCTATCCGCTGTCGCTCAGTCATATGATAACTATGAAAAAGCTTTGCAGAGTTTTTCCCAGAATAAATTGGATGAAACGTTTATTCACTTAAAAAATGCCCTACAAGAAAATTCTGCGCACCTGCCTTCAAAAATTTTATTAGCAAAAATATATGTGCTAAAAAGACAAGGGGATGCGGCGATTAGTTATATAGAAGAGGCAATAGCACTTGGCGCTGATGTAAACCTTACAACGATAACGCTTGCAAAAGCTTATATACAAAAAAGAGATTATCTTAAGGTAATATCTTTAGCGGAGACTAATTTATCTTTGCAAAATAGGTTTGAGCTTGCTTTATTACAGGCATCTGCCTTACAAAATATTGAAAAAGATGATCAAGCGCTTGTAAAGTATAAACAAGCCATTGCGATGCAACCTCAAAGCATTACTGCAATAAATGGCATTACCTCTTTTTATTTACGCAGTGGTGACATTAAACAAGTTAATCAGTATTTATCTCAAATGAAAACACTCGCCCCAGCGTCTTCTGAATATTTATATACTAAAGGTCAATTATTAGACAAAGAAAAAAAACATAAAGATGCTTTAGTGTACTTTGAAAAAGCCTATGCTATTTCCCCGACTAATTCGTTAATTAGCCGGTCACTTGCCAACAGTTATATTCAATTGAAAAAACATACTCAAGCAAGAATCATTGTTAATGAAATTTTAGAGAAAAGTCCGGATGAGCCATTTATTATGTTGCTTAATGCGCGGTTACATACGCTCAGTAAAGATAATCAGTTAGCTAATGAAGCGTATAATGAACTTGTTCAAAAACTTTTACTTGTGCCCAGTAGTATTATGGAACAAATGCCTGAGTTATTGTATATCGCTGGTTTAGCGGATTACATGATGGAACGTTATGAAACAGCACAACAAAAATTGCAGTCCTACATTGCAAATAAAGCCGAAAACATCAATGCGATTGTACTACTTGTTGATATATATTTGAAACAAGACCAAGTTTATAAGGCAATAGATTTACTCGAAAAAAATAGTTTATTGGTAGAAAACGATTTACCTACCGCATTAAAACAATGCAATCTTTATCTTCAAGATCAAAAAGCATTTAAATGCAACATGTTACTTACAAACCTGAATCGAATTCATGGCAATACAGACACGTTAAATTACTTACAAATTAAAGTGCTGCTTAGTTATAAAGAATACCCCAAAGCTTTGGCACTTTATGAAGAAAAGCTAAGCGATAATCAAGCTATAAAAATAAAACAATTTGCCATTTCACTTTATATGTTAAATAACAAACATGAACAGGCATTAGCCATTATAAATGAACTGTTAAAGGAAAATCCGGCCAACTTAAATCATCAATTAACGAAAAGTGACGTATTAATAGAATTAAAAGAATTTGGCGCCGCAGAACTTATTTTACAAAACGTTGTTAAAATCCAACCTGGCTCTCTAAAAGCAAAATTTAACCAAACGCAAATTTTATATTTGCAAAAAAAATATTTTGAAGCTCAAAAAAAAGCAGAAAAACTTTTAACTAATGAGCCTAATAGTTATCGAATTTTTATGTTGTTAGGTAACACATTATTAGCTCAGAATAAGTTTGATTCAGCATTAGCAAATTTTTTTAAAGCTGAGGATCTTTCTAAAAATAATCCTACCGCCTCTGAACAGATCATAACGATACACCGAATGTCAGGTAAACTTGATTTAGCTTTAGAAAAACTAAAGTCACTAGGAAAACAGTTTTTTTTAGTACCTAAATACATTCAACAAAAAGCTGAAATATTTGTGCTGCAAAAAAACTATGATTTAGCCGCACGTGAGTTCAACCTGCTTTTGGGATTATGGGGTGAAGATCATCAGTTATTATTAGTGTTAGCTCAAATGCAACGCGGTGCTAAATTATACCCTGATGCTGAAATTTCTTTAGTTAAATCATTAACCATTAAGCCTAATTTTCTTTATTCTAAAATTGAGTTGTTGCGGGTTTACTTACTGCAAAAAGACCTTGTAAAAGCCAACACTTTAGCTAAAAAGTTACTTAAAACCAATTCAAAAAATGCCAATGTACAGTTATTAGCGGGTGATGTAGATTACGCTAATAATCAGTATAAAAAAGCCCATAAGCATTACTTATCTGCGTTAAAGTATAATCAAAATTACTTTAATGCAGCCATAAAATTATACAAATTGGCGCGGGATAAAAAAATTGGTGAAGGTGTTTTTGAACGTACTTTACTGGATATTACTAACCAGCATACAGATAGCCATTTTCACCGTAATTTATTAGCAGATTTTTATTTAGGACGTAATCAGGCAGAAAAAGCTAAAGTGCATTATGAAATATTAGATCAGGTTGATAATTTAGCCAACAAGCAATATTTATATAATAACTTGGCCAATCTATACATAGATAATGATCTAAATAAAGCATTAACTTATGCTGAGAAAGCCTTAAAAATAGATACATTTAATGCCAGTTTTTATGATACTAAAGGCTGGATACTTTGTCTTAAAAATGAGTACCAACTAGGCTTGAGTTTTTTACGTCGATCATTTGCCATTAATTCAAGCAACCCCAGTAACCGCTACCATATTGCTTTTACTTTAAATAAATTAGGCCGTAAAGCCGAGGCAAAAGTTGAGTTAGATGCTGCATTATTTTCTAACGAAAGTTTTACAGAAGAAGAGCAAGCGAAAGCATTAAGAAAAACACTCTAATCGTGTAGACAGCCAAGTACTAAATGTAATAAGTGTCGGTAAAATTTACAGTGATTGAACTTCTGAAAAGGAATGTAACTTAAGTCATTGTAAAGAAACGAGTTACAATCTTGGAATGAAATTTGCATTTAACGTTATATTACAAAGCATATTTTTTAGCAATAATAAGCTTTATTCGTATGAAAGGAAAAACAATGTTGTCGAAAATAACTAATAACACTGCAATAATCTGTGTAACTCTCTTTGCAATGACGCTTAGTTTTAGTGTATTGGCCAAAAAGGGTGATAAAAAGGATGATAAAAAGTGTAAGGGACCTAATTGTAGTTTACCTGCACCTGCACCT
>Ga0115005_10003340_pt1 | contig 12808 bp, 11 predicted proteins | sample ArcOceMetagenome_FD_87163 | JGI IMG/M metagenome (GOLD analysis project Ga0115005, IMG submission 87163) | Marine eukaryotic phytoplankton communities from Arctic Ocean - Arctic Ocean - Greenland ARC118M Metagenome | ecosystem: Environmental > Aquatic > Marine > Oceanic | place: Arctic Ocean... | reverse complement strand
GTGGGTTTGTTGAGAGCCCAATCGAAAGCGGCGTCATTTTCAAATTTTATTTTTATTTTTTCAAATTCCAAGTCCCATCCTGATAGGGAAACTTATAATAGTCCACGGCGATTTCAGCTAGTAACGTTTGCCCGTTCTTTTCTCGTCGCCAAATTTCAAATTTCTTTCTTACAGAAAGTACAGTGTTTGTAGAAAGATAATTATAAGGGGGTAGGGTTGGAAGCCCCCACTTTGACGCTCTTTTCATGTGTTTTTATTTCTTCTTATTTCCTATCTCTATGTACACGGTACTATCTAAGTACTATCTACTAGCGAAAATGTCCACACAAAAAAAGCAAGATCGATCATACTTTTAGTGAAGAGTGAATCAATCGATGACAGCATCGCTACTCGTTAACTCGTAATTGTACAAACACAATTGATACAGCACGCCATAAATACCTCGCATCACCAAATATTCTCTAGACTTCAGCCGAAGGAAAGATGGACGAAAACCAACCGGGCGGTGACCTCATCCAGAATTATTATAATGATGAACCACATGTTTCCACCCAACAGAGCGAACATGATCAATCTACCGGCACTGTCATTTGTAATAGTGACCCCGAAGAACCATCTCAGTCTGTGAATCTGGAGCCCCATGTCACCTCACAAGACGATAGTGACAGTGACAGTGATATTGAGATTGTAGAAGTGACACCAGCCGTTGCAACAATTTCACAATCGCAGCACCAACAACAAGACGTGAACGATAATGCATCCCAGTCTACTGCAAATGCTTCTCAACCAAGACCGCAGCAGCAGGCCAGTGGACAACCACCAATTCATCACCAGAATCATGCACCAAATCAACAGTCTCAAGCTCGAGGTCAAGCTCGAGGTCAAGCTCAAGGTCAAGCTCAAGGTGGTGGCATCCAGGAGAGAATGCCCTACTGGGTATCATCTCTAGCCGACTATGAACCAACTTGGGAAGAACTCTGGCCAGAACCCAAACGAACAACCCCTGCACCCATGATGCGCCACACAGACGAAACAAGAGCCTACAGACTCTCCCTCCTCTCCAACACAGAATTTACCATCACAGCCATCACGCACTATTCCAATTCCTTCGACTTCCAACCCACCTTATTCGGATTGCGAAAACCGATTAAAGAAATAACCCGCACGCACGCTTCTAAACATGAAAAGGCAGTTATGGAGGAGGGCCGATGGCGTGTACCCCTTAGTGTCTACCAGGTGTTCCTCACCTACCTCAATCACGAACAAAATACCATAGTCTATCCCATCCCAGCGGATCAGATCAAAATTGCATCCTTGGGAAAAGCCGCAGCCGAACGAGGATATCCCTCTCCTGATGAATTAATCGAAAATGGCGTTCCGGTCGGATTGGCAAATGCCCTCGCTCCCTATCAGCGTGGCGGGGTCGATTTCGTCATGCAAAGAGGTGGCAGGGCGCTCATTGCGGATGAGATGGGGTTAGGGAAGACTGTTCAGGGGATTGCTGCCATGGCTTGCTTCGGGGATGAATGGCCTTTGCTCGTGCTTTCGCCTTCTACGGCGCGGTATCATTGGGAGGCAGAGTTCATTCATTGGTTGGGGAAAGAGAGTGCGGTGAATCAGGCCAAGGTGAATGGTGATGGCGACGATGAGGAGGAGGAAGATTTAGTGGATGGTGGTGAATTTCGTTTTGAAGAAGAGAAGAAAGTGGGTGAGGGTTTTGAAAAAGTGGTTGAAATCAGTGGTAGTGAAAATAGCAATAGCGCGCCTAATAAGAGGAAAGGTGATTCCGATTCTGCTCCAAATGCAAAAAAGAAGAGGAGTCGAGAGACTATGGAACTCCTGAGTCCTTCTGAAATCAATGTCCTCACTACTTCGAGCGATGTCATTCTCAAACCTGGTACAAAGGTTGTAGTTGTGTCATATGGGCTGATACCCAATCTCATAAAAAAGAACGCTCTTTTTCCGGGTCAGTTCAAATGTATCATTGTCGATGAAAGTCACATGCTCAAAAATAAGAAATCCAAAAGAACCATGTCCGTAATGCCCCTCCTGAAGGAAGCAAGGCGAGTTATTATGCTTTCGGGCACCCCCGCAATGTCCAAGGCTGAAGAATTATTTCCACAATTGAATGCGCTTGGGGCACACAAGGGTTGGTGGGATGACGAGGAAGATTTTAATGCGAAATACGTCAAGGACAAGTATTCAGATCCGAGTTTTCAAGAGCTCCACACGCTCCTGACGGCCACTGTGATGATTCGTAGACTGAAAAATGATATTTTGAAGGATATGCCGAAGAAAATGCGAGAAAATGTGTTTGTAGATGTCCGGTGTCCTGACATAAAAGACCAAATTGCAGAAGCGTTGTTTCAACTTCGGAGTGGAAAAGGTGTGTTGGGGAAACTTAGTGTCTTGCACCAAACTGATTTAAAAATGTCTGAACGGGGTACACGTAGGCTGGAAAATAAAGAAGCAAAGGCTGATTTTGGTCAAGGCAACAATAATGATCCTTCAATGGCAAACGCAAATATGGCACCCACGGGTCTGGGGGGAGAGGAGGCGAAAGTAAATAGAAAGGCTGCCCTCAACAAAGTCTTTCAGCTGACCGGAAAATCGAAGATTCCCATACTGATTGATATGCTGAAGCGATGGTTGGAGGATTCTACAAATGGAAAGCTTTGCATTTTTGCTCATCATATTGCCGTTTTAGATGCGCTTGTACAAGGCGGGGAGCTCTCAAATGCACCTGGGAGTAATTCGAAATTTATTAGGATAGATGGTTCTACAAACCCACGCTTCAGGCAAGACCAAATTACTGAATTTCAAAACGATCCCAGTGTACGTGTCGCGGTACTTGGTATCACTGCGGCAGGAGTTGGTGTTACTTTGACCGCTGCTTCAACGATCTGGTTTGCAGAACTGTTCTGGACACCGGCGTTGTTGATCCAGGCAGAAGATAGGTAAGTTTTCTGCCTAATGCCTATTGTACATCATTAATATTTAGTGGTGTTTCCTGACGAAGTCCTTTTTTCTATAGGTGTCATCGTATTGGTCAACAAGCGAGGGTTAGATGTTTATACACTATTGCAAAAGGTACTTTGGATGAGGTTCTCTGGATACTACTGAAGCGCAAATTCCAAGCACTAGGAGAATTTGTGGAAGGAAAAGAGATGATGGACATGGTCGTGCACAATTCGTACAACAATGAGTTCGATGCAGTGGATAGGAAATGTGATAAAGACAAAGTCGATGATGATGATGATGATGATCGTGACGAGCAAGATGACGCGTTTGCTTTGGCAAATGAGGGCTCGATTCAACATGATATCGAAGAGCTAGCCAAGGAAGATATCGCAGGTCCGGCTACAAGTGACGACGATTGTTCTGGAAATGAAGAACCTTCTAACGCTAATCAGAAGAAGAGAAATACTCTATCCTCTTCAGGGAACAACGTCATTTGCCTTTTAGATGATGACGAAGATGTAACAGCTGTCGAAACGATTCTTGTTGATGCGCCTATTGAACAAGTATTGCAACAATACAAAAAAGACAAGCAAACATTTCCTCTACAAACGACAACAAAGATTTTGGGTATGAAGTACTTCTATATGTTTTGGTTAGGGCAACGTTACGATTTGCACTTTGTACCATTCCATGGACGGATAATAGTCAGCTCGCAAAGAAAAGAAGAACCTAAGTTTGCATCCATCGTCATTGCCATAAATAATTGGGTTGTACCGATTGGATCCGATTTTACTCAAGTGATACATGTACTGAAGGATTCACTAAAAACACCGCCTGTTAGGTTAATGTTTGGCCATGACGAGAATTTTTCCCAATTGGTGGGAGTTTGGTGGGAGGAGCAAAGAAAACAAGTGACGAAAAGTCGCGAAAAAACTTCAGTGCCTGCGCCTGTGTCTACGAGTAGTCCTCATCCAACAACCCAGGAATCAGCGCCAACACCTCAGAAAGTGGCGGCTCAGGAAACGAAAAATCCTCCAAACCACACTGAGAATGATATTATTGAACTTTTAGACGATTGAGAGATCCGAATGGTAATAATTGATGTAAGATAAGGTAGAATTAGTTTTCCAACGTACAAAATAATAAGAGCTTGTTGATGACAAAGAGCGTTCATTTACAAGAAACAGAGATAAATGTATTTTATTCTTACTCTTTCTCGCATGAGACAAAACGAGCTTATCCAAAAACTGGGCCAACAAACGACATCACTGCGAGCTTCGTGCCGTCCAGTAAAAAAGATCACGAAACAAGATTTTTTAATAATAAACACTTTATGCAATACTATACAAGAGAGCCGAGAACACTCTGATTTGCTTTTCTATCACTCCTATCAGTAACTGGTTGTGTTTGTTTGAACTTTCTAGTTGCGCGAATTGTATCAAGGTTGGTTTTACTCTTCTTTGCAGAATTTCCGTCGCCTTCCTTATTCTCTCTTTTCCTGCGCCTCTTATCAATGTTATCCATAACCTTACCAGCCTCAACGAGATTGCTGTAGGCTTGATTTTCTCTACGAGCATTGACCATTTCAATTCTAAGTTTCTGCTCTCTCATTCTCCTCTCGTAAGCGACCTTTTCAGTCAAATGAGCCCATTGGAATTTACTAAGATATTTCATATTCCACAAATCACCAAAATGAACGGATCGTTTGTGGTTCGTAATTGTCATATTGTTCAAAGAACTTGCTACTCTTTTGGCAATCTTTTTGCTCTCATATTCTATCCAGCCCTCTTTGTATCTTTTCCCTCCGCTTTTGGACCCAGATGATCGCTGTCGACGTTTTTTTGCAGCCTTGTCCTCTGGCTCGAGATAAATACGAGTGACGACTCCAAAATCTGAGAGAATTTGTTTTACCTTCGTTGGACCCATTCGAGGCGGTACGCGTGCGAGATAAATCACTCCACGCTCCTTCAGTTTAGCATTGAAATCCTCGGTAGCTTCTAAAGACAAGGTGAATGGTTTCTTTGCACGTTTCTTCTTGCTGACATTTTCAGTGGTATCTATCGATACCTCCTCTTCTTCTTCGTGCTCCTCTTCATCGCGTATGGAATCGGCAGTGCCTCTATCAGAATCATCAGACTGTCCCATGTTATAAATATAATTGTTATTGACACTGATATAGGAATTAAAGTCAACAGTTTTATGCACCTTTTCTGGCGGTAGTGCGATAGTTAGGAGTTAGGTCATGGTTGTGTCTGTTTTGTTCTGTCGAAAATCAATGGATGGGACACGGATGGAGATATAATTGAATTACCTATCCTACAGTGATATTTGGAGAAATTGATTTGTATGCTTATTTTATCGCTCTATTCAATCGCAACCCCTTTCAAAATAGACAATGCAATGCGTTCCCTGCATTGATTGACATGGTTCTGATTAAAAGAAAGAGGACGGTCGAGAGAAAGGAAATCCCCAAACATGCAAGTGAAGACGCCGCAATCATACCCATTTTCCTGCTGCGGCACACCGTCCACAGCACCGACAATCTTCCATTTGTCTGCGTCTGGTAACTCGCCTCCCTTTTTTGCGGCCCACTCATCCTTCAGATACCTCATTAGACCAGTTGTATAACCATAGCCATCTCCACTCATCGAATCGTAGAACTGGATCCTTTTCTCTTCCATGAAAATAACTGCACAAGTCCAGTGTGATTTACTGACATTGCAAGTGAAGAAGACTTTGTCCAGTGCAAAAATATCCTTCCCCGGGACCTTCTTGGACCATCTCTTGACATTCTTGTACGAGTACTCATCGGTACAACCCTCGTCAAACAGCTTAGTAAAGAAAAAACTCGAAAAATAATGGCTTCTCTTCCGCCCTGGATTGGCCTCCGTCAAGGCTTCGTCACGATTCGCGAGCATCTTATAAAAGTAACTTATCACCTCATCATTGAGCCATTGTCCAAGCCTCAATGTTCGCATGGACTTGCGTTGAACAGAATCCGAAGCGGTTGATGCAAGCTTCTCTGATTCAGGGCCCGGGCCATACAGTGCCTCTCTAACAAGAGCGTGTTCCTCCTCCGTCAAAGTTCGAAGGAGTTTACTCGCCGCCTTGAGAGCTTCAGCTTTGAGATTTTCTTCTTCTTCCTTCTCTTTGATTTCCGTTTCAATGCGCTCCTGTTCTTTTATTTCTCGCGCTCTAGCTTCCCGTTCTGCCTCTTCCGTTCTAGAACGTAGTAGTTTGTCCATTTTGGCAGTGACTGATTCCACAGCCTTCTCCTTTTCGAATGGTACGTCTGCGGCATTTATATTATCGTTATCCTTGCTGATGCTATCAATCGGATCTGGAACTGTCATTTGACTGAGTTCTTTCCATTTATTTTCAGATGCAAAGGATCTATTGTGCTTATCCTTTCTTTTGATGAGAGCCAGGTACTTTCCTAGATCACCAAGTGTGTTCCATTTTCCCTTCTTTTTACACTTCTTTTCCCTCGCACGCCCAAGAGTCATTCTTTTGAAGCTATTTATTTTGTTGGTATCCTGCTGTAGCACTAATCTAGGAACGTCTGCATCGTTTGGTAAAACAAGCACCGATGAGAGCTTCGCCTTTGCCTCTTGCCAAGAAGAAATCTTGGACGTAATTGACCCGACAGAGCTTTGCAATTCATTCAAAGCTCGTTTCAATTCCTTTTGCCTCTGTTCAGGATCAATACTGAGCCTACTGAAAGCATGAAAAATTCCCGTGGGTCCCAATTCTTCCTCATGCTCTTCTTGTGACGGATTGGCATGCATATCCATCACGGTGTCACTTCCCATGAGGTGATCCGTGAGTGTGTAAAGCGTCATAGGGTAGGCAAGTTCTTCAGCCTCGATTTCAATAGCATCCACAACTGTTTTGCTAATCTTTGTTAGCATCGAATATTCAGTTTGTTGCTTATGTTCGTAGTTGGTGAGATTGGTGGTGGGCGGAGATTGAAATCGTTGATTCAGTCTGTTGGCTGTTTCCTTCATGGCGGGAGGAGATAGAAACGGTTTCGTACTACTTTTGGTTGGAGTGAATTTGTTTGGGAACATGTTCCTTTGCTTCCTCTTCTTGAATCCGCTTAGGAATGTCATTTTTGATGATTGGAATGGTGTTGTAATGCCTTTGAATGGATGGAATTAGCAAACCCAGCTAATAGAAAGGTTGATGATCTGGTTGTGCTTTTTGATGCTGTCGTCGTCGGTCGCTTATTTGGGGGAAGATAGAGCCCCCATTTTTAAAATAGCAAGAGACATTAGCACGAGAGACATTTTTAATTTTTAAAAAGCAATACGATTTCGAGATTAGACTAAATAAACAACTCACACAAAACACTACACTAGGCTACAGTACACACTACGCATGTCAGCGACGAGCGAGTGGAGTGGGGCGTTCCCAAAATGGGATGAGGCAACAACAACAACAACCCATCAAACAATCTACAAGTGTCATACACACAATTCACGAAGTGTACCAAACACTTCATCATGTCAGATGATTGTAAAATAGTATACAATCTCATTCATCGAAAGCATTGGCGCAAAGCGAGAACATTTCTCGCAATCCACGGGAAGGGAGGTTTTTGCCGCTGTAATAGTACGGCGACGGCATCCACATCAGCTGTTCGCAATGATGAAAACATAAAGAGGAATTGTAAAACACAAAGATGCCTTTCAAAGGACTACATTGATGTGGGCAATTGAATTCAGGGCACCTTCTGATGTCATTGCTGCGCTAGTTGAAATTGGAGGAAGGGGTCTGGTGATGGAAAAGGATCGAAATGGCTGGACAAGTTTGCACGATGCCTGCCATTATGCCTCATCCCTCGATGTCATTAAGCTCCTGCTGGATGTTGGAGGAGAAAGATTGGTAATGAAAAAGACTAATGGTGGCTTTACTGCACTGGGTATCGCATCCAAACATAATCTATCACCAGTTGTTCTGATTCTAAAGGGTGCAATCTCGGCTTTGGCCACTGCGACGGCGGAGTTCCAAAACGATGTTTACAATTTCAACCAAGCTTGTCAAAACCATTATGTCAGTTTACAAATTGTCAAATCACTCATTCAAACTTGGGGGGTAGATGCACTATTCCATGGACGCGACGCTGAGATGTTGCCAATGGAACAGCTCTATGATTCCAAACCTTCTGGTGATATCATTCGTTATTTACTGAGCAACGGTGCAGTGACAAAGTGCGAAAAAGAATATCATGATGTCTTTCCAAACATTGCATCAGACTGGAAGCCAATCTTACAAAAAGCGGTTGAGACTTCGGATAAAATGATTGTTGCGTTGAGGGTGTAGTCCAGAAGGCCCAACAGAAGATGTTGCGGTAGAAGGGGTGCGCGTACCTTCGACGACTGTCATGTATCACAGAATCTAAATGATGTTTAACATCGCTTGGGTTAACAGTGACAGAGGGAATTTTTGCCTCTCTTAATAATTCATGAAATTCTCTGTCAGGCAACAAAGGTACAATACGTCTTTGCCTGTGCTAATATCGAGCGTGAAGAAATATCTCAGCTTCTGGGAATGACACTGGGGTAGGAAGATACGTGACGAGCAAGATTCATATTTGCAAAAATCGGGTTGATTTCTGCTTTTAGCTCTCGACGCTGAATATTACTTTGAACATCATTTTGAATATGCCCCCAGGATGGCGATCAAATACCCTGAATTCTGTACACCACACGACAAACGAAAACATAATATCGGAAGGAGAAGGATACGGTATTTCAAGAAGTAGATGAAGACAGAGTGGAACACGAATAAATATTCGTATGATCATAACAACACTTTCAGTCCGAATTGGAGGTAAACTTACCATTGATTTCGATGTAAGGTTAGCGTGAATAGTATTAGCGGTGAAATGCATGATCTTGAGATTTGCAAATTCTTCGAAAAATAAATTGAATGCCATTCGTTGTTTTCACCGGCTTCTCTTGCCGTGGTATTATTGTTGTGATGCGCGTGACTTCGCTTTTGATTCATTATTTAGTGCAAGCGATGATAGCTAGCCTGGGGAGGAAATGCCCTAAGTGGGCATGAACTTTATGATCGGGATTTCAAATTTCAAAAATACGAGAAACTACTAGTTAAACTGCTCGTCTGTCCGGCGCTCGTTCTCGACAATGCGACAACTAAATTGGACAACCAATGGCGGGAATCAATCGATCATACACATCAAATCCGCAAACGACATGAACCTTGAATACTTTGAACTTTGAATTGAAACCATACTCCTCATTCCAGTATTTGCACATGTGCAGCTGATGCGATTAATGAATGCAGTTGAAAGGAAAATATGACGATTAGTACCTGCACTTCCGACGACATTTGCACATATTTGGAAGGAATCCAACAGACTGAGCTGCCAAACTTACCAACTGTCATTCGCTATGATTCATCGTCATATCTGCATCAACGCGAATGGATGCCGATTGAACTCAAGCCAGAACAAACCTTTTACGAGAATGAGGAGCGCCAGGACGAGGATGATCCTGGGAACGCCTTCATAGAACATCAATCATCATGTTCTCTCTACATGGCAATGTCTTCGATCCCAAATAGTGGTTTTGGTATATATTCAGGCAGAGACTTGGATCGAGGAGAGAAGATCGATCTAATGCCTCAGGTTGTTATCCCGCTCATCGATTTTCAGAAGAAAAACATTCTACAAAACTACCCCTGGACTGCATATTTATATGGAGCGCACCTTGAAGACGAAGAATCAAAAATTCTGTATCCAGGTCTTGGAATGTTGGCTAATTCTCATTTGGGTTTGGTCAATGTGATGCAAAAATCTGTAGGTGGGATAGAAATCCTTAATGGTCCCATGGATCGTAGATTAGATTATGGTACCGGTGCATATTCTCTTTATCATGCTGCTAGTTTCAATGCTAATACAGGGATCGAGCGTGGATCCGAATTATTTTTGGACTACGGAGAGGTTTATTTTCACGGCCGTGAAGAAGAATTCGTAGCAATATTTCCAACTGGTTCAAATTATAGAGAGGCAGATGGCATCGTTCGAAAATTTGCACAAGGTTTGGGCGACGTATTCACTGCCGAGGAGGGGCAGGCTTGGAAGGAAATTGTTACAAAGTTGCAAGATGAGGGAGATGAAGATAGAATACGAGTTGCGTATGCTCTACCAGATTCTGTTGAGGATGTGAAATATGCTGCGGAGATTGGCACAGCTAGGTTTTCTATACCGGAATCAATTCGATCGATTGAATGGTTAGAAGAAAGTGGACTGTGTCTAGATAATTTACGAAAAGGAACATCAGATATCCCACATGCAGGGTATGGTAAGTGTGCCTGAATTGTTGAGATCTTATTCATATCTTGCGCGCACAAAGTGGACCATTGGCATCCTCTTTCTCATTACAATCCTGCTTGGTATTTATAATGTTTTATCCCGTCCGATCAGGTGCCTTTGTTATGAAACAAATCAAGATGGGTTCAATTGTAGCACCTATGCCATTGGTGCCCGTAACTAGAGATGTTTTGGAGATGAACACCGAGAATGACGATAGCATCTCCGATAAGAATCAGCTTTTATTGAATTATTGTTTCGGGCATCCAGATTCGTCACTTCTTTTATTTCCGTACGGCTCTGTTACTAGTTTCATCAACCATAGCAAAGATCCCAACGCATTCATCCGGTGGTCTTCTTCGGACCTTTCCAAAACGGACAACTTCGACTTAAAAGTTGAAGATGTATCTACGGGCATAATCATGGAAGTTGTAGCCCTCGTGGATATACCTGCCGGGGAAGAAGTAACGATCGACTATGGAAATGCGTGGGTCGATGCATGGAATTATCACGTGAACTCGTGGCAAATCGCCGATGGTGACCCTGCTATCAATCCTGCGTTCACCGCAAATAGAATGAACGAAGGAGAAAATAGAAACAAACCAATTAGGACCATTGCCGAACAGAAAGAAAGTCCGTACCCAAAATTTATTCGGACAGCATGTTATTCCTCTATGATGAACGGGCCATACTTGTACACTGTACCTCAACCCCTCCATCTGAAGTTCTGTGATATAGTAGATAGGTATCGCAAAGGGGGTACTTATTTTTACGATGCCAAAATGAAGGGAGCTGGTGATCACGTCGTGTCAGGTATTCCACAGGAAGTAATAAAGTTTGTGCCTAGAGAGAATTGCACCGATATGCATTTACAAAATGCATTCAGGCATGAGATACAAGTTGTAGTTGGGGGGATGTATCCAGATTTGTGGTTGGATTTGGTGAATAATTAGAATGACGGTTGACATTGACGAGCTTGGGGGTGTAATCGTAGGTGTCGATCTCAATACTGGCATACGTCGTAGAAGATTGGGTGAAATATTAGAGTCAGGGAACTAATTAGTAACATTTTAGGTTTATGTAGTGAGTCGAGGCGAGTATACTGGCGTTATATTTTTTTTCTTTAGAATGAAGTGAGTGTTCTGCGAAAGGGTTCAGTCGTCGGTACAATACAATACATTATTACGTACCGGTAGGACTGCAAACTTGTATTTCATTCATACATATCCTCAGTCTAAAATGAAATACCATACGATTTTATTAGTATTGGCAGTATCCATCGTTCAAGTGGCTTGCCGAAGCGATCCAATTCCAGCGACATTATCATGGAGTTCCAACCCCAAAAGGGGCATTCATGCCACCACTGATAAAAACCTCAACATCGATCCACTGAAACAAGACAGTACAAGAGTCACACGGCCCAACCAAATCCGTGCAGGAGCACAGACCCGTCAAATCACAACAAAGAAAGCAGTGGCATTGGGGATGCTACTGGCTTTAAACAGCGGAGTAGTAAACGGCGTTTGCCTATCGGGACTCCTGCATTCCACCAAGCAGGCAAGCGCTGCAGTCACAGGGGCATGGACCAATTCGGCACTCGGAGCTGCCACGGGCAACACGGATCAGTTTGCCTTCAATGGAAAATGCATTCTATCCTACTTTTTTGGATCTTTCCTTTCGGGACTTGTGAATCCCAACCCAAAAGCGTTTGAGATTTCTGTAGGATCCGTGAGAACTGCATTCCTGATTGGATCTGCATTATTATGTGCCTCCAGTGTCATGGTAGAGCAGCCAGGGAGGGAATTCATCTTCCTCGCTGCCATGGCGAATGGGATACAGAATAGTTTGACATCCACTACAACGGCGAATCTTGTTCGAAGCGCGCACTTTTCAGGGATCACATCAGGTAAGGAGTCGTTTTGTTCACATTTTTATCAATAGTTATCCATCAATGCGCTAAACTCCATCTTCTGATCTGTAGATATGGGAACTTTTTTGGGACAGGCTATGCGTGGTAATTATCAGAATGTTGTCAAGTTGAAAGTTTTCTTTTCGCTCGCTCTTTCTTTTTGGACAGGTGGATTTGCTTCGTATTCGCTTACAAAGAATTTTGGGAAACAGACGTTGTTGTTTAGTTCTATTTTGTACTTGATTTTGGGACTTACAGTGGGTTTCGCTTGATGTGTTATGGTATATATTGAGATTTTTAGCGTAATAATGTTAGGATTTTAATTAAAAATGTAATGATTGAGGATTTTTGGAATGTTATCCAAGATCTGGAGGGGAGATCTGAGGTTTGGAAAAGTGCCCAAGCTTGGTGTAGCAAAATAGCTTATGAAATTTTTGAATTGAGAGAAATTGGCGCGTTTCGAGACTTTTAGAGAACACCTACGCCCCAACAACAACATCAAACACGACGATAACGGTAGCACATACTACCTTACCTTCTACCATCATACCGGTAGCACACCATCTGCCAAGCAACCACACAACCTACAGCTGCGTGAG
>Ga0115005_10003337_pt1 | contig 12818 bp, 12 predicted proteins | sample ArcOceMetagenome_FD_87163 | JGI IMG/M metagenome (GOLD analysis project Ga0115005, IMG submission 87163) | Marine eukaryotic phytoplankton communities from Arctic Ocean - Arctic Ocean - Greenland ARC118M Metagenome | ecosystem: Environmental > Aquatic > Marine > Oceanic | place: Arctic Ocean... | reverse complement strand
GTGACACCTGCATATTGACTTGTTTGAGCGCTGTATAAGCCCCCGTTTTGTGTGCCAGATCAAGCGAATCCTGAGAAATATCCATGAAGGCAATATGCTGATAGCCAGCGTCTTTCAGGGCTGTGCCGGAGAGTCCCGTGCCACACCCGGCGTCCAGGATGTTGCTCTCGATCGCGACCTCTTGTTTCAGCAACCCTGCGGCTACTTTAGGGGCTTGATAGTTCCAGTCCCTGAGGTTTTGATCGTAATCTCTGGCCCAGTTATCGTAATATCCTTCGATCTCCTGCTGGCTGTCTGGTTTTGCACTCAGCTCATTGATTCCACCGCGTTCGGTTGAGTTGTCGTCTGCCTATACGTCACCTATGCTTTGCTTTGACTTCTTTAAATGTTGCTTCGACAGCTATAACATAAGTCTTTCCCAAATTTTATAACAAAAAAAGGTTTAAAGTTTATTAGTATAAAATAAAAATACGCCAAAAGAATGCATTCAGTGGGATTCGAACCCACGAGTACAAATACACTGCAACTTGAGTGCAGCCCCTTAGACCAGCTCGGGCATGAATGCTACTTGTTACATTCGCATCGCTCATGTTGAAATATATTAGTATTATTACTTGTAACTCACGGAAAGGTTGTTACAATCCATCGTCATCATCCTGGCAATAACGCTGCTTGCGGCTGGGAAGAGATCTGTGGTATCTTTCCAAGGGTGAAAATTTAAAATGTTGCAAACAATGTTATAAAAGTTTGTTTTTATTCAAAAATCACTGGTGTTTGTTTTATGTTGAATACCAGGTACACAGCGTAGCGTAGCACCTAAATTTAATATTATTAGGCACCATAGGCTTTGGTAGGGTCCGTATATTTCTTGTAGATTTTGGAAATCTTTTCGATTGTATCCTCGTCAAGCTTGATGTCATATGCATCGATGTTCTCCTTCAACTGGTCAATGGCGGTTGCCCCAATGATTGTAGATGCAACATGTTCTCTATGATAGCACCAACTCAAAGCCAACTCTGATGGTGAAATTCCAGCCTCTTTGGCGAGATCACCGTATGCGTTCGACGCTTCCTCGTTGAGGGAATCAAGATAACGATCCATGAATCCGGGAAATTTCATAAGCCTTGCATTCTCTGGAATGTTATCTTTTTGTCTATATTTTCCAGTTAGAATACCTCCTGCTAGCGGTGAATATGGAAGTAATCCGACATTATGGTGGTAACAAGCCTCAGCTAGTCCTGCCTCGTAGTCTTTGCGCACTAGCAACGAATAACTGTTTTGAATGGACGCGATACGAGGATAAAGCTCTGGAGATTGCTTGGCCATCTCAACCATACTGCAGACTCCGTAGGGAGTTTCGTTACTCACTCCAATGTATCGAACTTTTCCTGATTGAACAACCTCGTTCAAGGCACTAAGCTGCTCCTCGAAACTATTAGAATCTGCTAAATTCTCTGGACTGAAATCAGGCTGACCAAAAAGCCCACCAGTGTAACGGTCGGGCCAGTGAATCTGTAGCAAATCAATGTAGTCAGTACCCAACCTTTCCAAAGATTTGTCAACACTCTCCAAAATCTGCCCCCTGCTGACTTGAGCACCACTTCCATCTTCCCTCAACCAATTGATCCTGTCAGCTCTCCCTGAGACTTTTGTTGCCAAAATGACATCCTCCCTCTTCCTGCCTTTCAGAAATTTATTCACTGTACGGTCGGTAGCTCCCTGTGTCTCAGCCTTGGTTGGGACGGGGTACATTTCTGCGGTATCAAGGAAATTGATGCCATACTCATCCCATGCGAGATTGAGCTGTTCCACTCCTTCTTCAAGAGTATTTTGTTCTCCGAATGTCATGGTGCCCATGCATACTTTGGATACTTCTAGATCACTAGATCCAAGTGTTACATAGTCCATTCCATTTTTGAGAGATGGTACAGCTTTGTTTGTGACGGAGAGTCCACTGGCCTGATTACTTCAAAGGATGATTTCGAAAGAGAAAATAGATTTAGATGTACTGTAAGTGGTATATGTGGTATTGGTATTGTTAAATTTTAATTAAATTGAACTCACGCTAGGAAGGCGATTGCCAGCGATAGAGAAACTCTTGGAACAGTCATTGCTTGTTCGAGTGGTAGTAATGGAATAGGTTTGTTCAATACTATGATGGTGTTGGCTGGATGGTGGCTGGTGTGGTTGTAATAAAGTTCGAAAGTCCTGAGTGAGTGAGTCGAGTCCTGAAGTGATGATGTGTTTTGGGAACGGTACATAATGCGCGAAGGGGGGGCGGGTAAAAAATGAACAAAAATCTTGAAATTGCGTGGTAGCTTGTCGGTTGGACCCCGCCCGCGCCAAAGAAAGATACACCAAGGAGGCCTTTTTCGGACAGATCCTGAACTTTTTGCCATCAAATCCAAATCAAAAGCTTCTTGTCTGCTGTCTGCTTGTCTCTACCCAGCGGTATGCTTCTCTCCAGGGTCGGTCCAGGGTCGGTCCAGGGTCCAGGGTCGGTCCAGGGTCCAGGGTACCCCCGGTACCAGCGGGTACCAGGGTATTATGATAATAGTACGATAGGCGCCTCCTGTCACCTACTCGTACGAGGGTACTCTAGAGGAGAGAGCTAAGAAGTTGTGCATAGGATTTATTCCGCATGATACCTACTGTTCTCGTTTCCATACCATTCATCATCTACATCATCATGGCACAACTGACCGACAGAAACGAATGGCTCGAAAGCCTAAAAAATCAGCTAAAGAAATCATTTACAAGCGAAGACATCACCACCTTTCTCCACCAAATGCCAAAGATTGAACTCCACGCTCATCTAAACGGATGCATCCGAGAATCAACCCTCCTCCAGCTCGCAAACGAACGCAATGTAACCTTATCGTCACTCCTGCATGATCTGCAAGAAGAATGCCATGCTACTGCAGAAGAGAAACATAATGAGAGCGAACAAGATAAGGTGAACGTGAAACGCAGGTCTTTGCTGGAATGTTTTGAGATTTTTGGAGAGATTGCAAATTGTGTGACTGACTTGGTGGCTCTAAGACGAATTGCTAGAGAGGCATGCGAGGATTTTGCAAAGGATGGTGTCGCTTATTTGGAACTAAGGTCTACTCCCAAGATTCTTTTCCGAAGTAGCTCGAATGAAATGAAATGCACCAAGAGAGAATATGTGGAGACTATATTGGATGTTATGGAGGAATTTGAAGATGCAGAAAGTAAAAGGTATGCTCATGATCATGATCGAGAAAAGAATGGGAAAGGTTCTTCGCTTGTTCGGTTGCCGATGAAAGCCCGTTTCATTGTTTCTGTCAACCGAGCTGATTCCATAGAAGATGCAATGGAGCACGCAAAACTCGCTATCGAGCTGGCAAAAGAAGGCAATAAATATGTTATTGGTCTAGATCTCAGTGGAAATCCAATGAAGGTAAGCTATAGGTGAAGTCTATTGAAAAAAATTACTATGACTGGTGGGAATGCATGACTAATGAATATGGATGTCGTTCAATGGTTCGTTCACACACGTACGTACGTGTACTCTGGTTCAGAATGTATTCAAGGATTTAGAGCCCTCATTTCGTTTGGTTCGAGAAGCTGGGCTGCGAGTCAGTATCCACTGCGGGGAAATCCCATGCGCTGCTGACAATGATGACCCAAAGGTACAATTCGGATTCCAAGATACAAAAGACATACTTGCTTTCAGACCGGATCGTCTTGGCCATGCCCTGCTTCTTCCAAATGAAATGTTCGATGAACTTGAGGCAAGTAAAGAGAAGATACCTATTGAGTGCTGCCCAACTAGTAATGTCATGACTTTGGAATTAGCAACGCATTATGAAGGGGATCTAGTTCATGGTTTGAGGCAGCACCCTAGATTAAAAGGGTGGCTTGATTCTGATTTTCCAATTAGCATTTCAACTGATGATCCAGGTATATTTAACACAAATTCCACTGCTGAATTGGTTCTATTGGTTGAAGCTTTCGAGATGAATAATCCTTGGCAAATAGTTTCCATGGTGATCAATTCAATTGAACACATATTTGAATCAGACGAATTCAAAGTTGAGCTCAGAGAGGCGTTGATGAACCAAATCAAAATGGTCTCCAAAACATTTATTGCTTTGTAAAATTGTTATAAAGTTGTCATTGCATATCATACGTGTAGTAGGTATTATTAATGTTTTAATTAGCAAGTGAATTCAATGTTCTTTGCTTTTGATCAAAAAAGATACGAGTGCGAAAATGACCTCAGTGGACAGCAGTGACCTTCATGGTTCCAAATTCTTCGCCTTCTTCGTCTTCCATCCCAACAACCACAACATCATCACCGACTTTAACGAATCCCATCTCTTTAGCATGTTTAATTGCAAGCGCTGGTCTCTTGTGAAATGTTACGCCACTGAGTGCCCCGACAACAGGGTGGATACCACGATTAAGAATCAACTGTCTTGCTCGCTTTGAGCTTGGTACAAATGTCACGATTGGAACTTGTGGGCGGTACGCTGATACAAAGTTTGGTAGCTTTGAATCCTTTCCAGCGAGTACAATGATAGCAGCTGCACCACGCTTGGTGGCAGCGGCAACTGTTGCTTTCGCAATAGAAGCTTCGATACACCCACTCTCAGCCTTGTTTGCAAAGTGTAATCCACCTTGACTAGGACTGACCAAGTCTGGCCTTTGAAACGAAAATTTCTCAGCACTTGCTATTATTTTGTTCATCATTTTGATTGTCTCCACTGGATATTTTCCTTTAGCTGTCTCTCCACTGGTCATCACTGCGTCAGCACCATCGTAAACAGCATTTGTTACATCTGAAACCTCGGCACGTGTGGGCCTAGGATTCTTTGCCATGCTCTCCAACATTTGAGTCGCCACAATCACAGGCTTTCCAACAGCGTTACAAGCGGCTACCATCTCTTTTTGGGCATTTGTGACCTCATGAATGGGAATTTCAACACCCAAATCTCCTCTAGCAACCATGATTCCATCAGATTCTTCCAAAATGCCATCAAAATTCTTTAATGCCGTTTGACTCTCACTGTGTACGTGTACCCGTCAGAAGATATTGGTAAAGTTCCGTAATTAGTTTCCAAATCATGTCAAATAGTTTCATGTATAGATGAAAAAAGGCATAGCTTACATTTTGGAAATGATCAAAGGAAGAGGATAAGTGGGCTCTAAACCAAGCTCGTCTGCACATGTTTTCATATAATCACGAATTTCCCTCACATTGTCGGCAGACTGAATAAAAGAAGCAGCAACATAATCCACATCTTTGCTGATTCCATACTTGATATCGATCTTATCTTTTGTCGACATTGCTGGGAGATCGGTCTCAGTTCCTGGTAAATTCACTCCTGCACGAGAACGAAGATCACCAGAGTTGTCAATAGTACATGTTACCGCACCATGATATTCCTTTGAAGACTCAACGCTAGTAACAGTCATGATGATTGCCCCATCGTCGAGAAGGACCTTGGAACCAGGGAATAACACTTTGTGAAGTTTGGGATAGTCAATAAATAAATCATTCTTTACAAAATGGGATGGTTATCGTGAGAAAGATCAGTATGAATGATACTGTGTAAGAAATAGAACCCAATTAAAATTTGCAAGGATAATCTCACCACTGTAGAACCAGCATTTGCCCATTCCTCAGAAGTACGTAAAGTAATTTCTTGACCAGCCTCGAGTTGAATAATTTCGTGACCTTGAAGAAAGCAAAGAAAGTATTTTTTTAGAAAAATTCAAATTCCATGAAAATCACAGAAACCAGTTCAGAAACCCATCAACGTCAAATCTCAATATAAATCAGATCTTACCCGAAAAATCATCTTTCAACTTTCCCATTCTAATTTCTGGCCCTCTGGTATCGAGCAAAACAGCTCTAACATTCATGAGATCCCCGGGCAATGCAGCCCCATGCCTTCCCTCGCATTGATTCAAATTCTCCAAACGAAGTTCAACCTCCTCCGTTGTGGCATGTGAGAAATTCAGCCTCATAACTCGCATACCACAACGAACAACATCTTGTAATACAGGGAGCTGTTCCGAGGTAGGTCCAATGGTAGCTACAATTTTTGTCAGCTGTGGGTTCCAAGCTCCAATGTTGGAGGGTTCGGTGGATTCGGCGGAGGATCCGATGTTGGAGAGGGAAGAAGTGCTCACGCCCATGGACAGCATTTTTTGGGATAGGAAGAACCCATGTTGTTTGAGGCTAACCGTACGTGTAGCGTTGAAAGAGCTGCATCTGCTACTTGAAACGAGTTTGGACGCGGTGCGAAACATGCTCTGGTAAAGATTTTCAATAGTACACAACTAAGAGTGGTGTATGAGACTGACTTTGAAAAGTGAAAAGATATGGTTTTGGCAAGGTTTTGGCAAAAATGATGAAAATGAAAATGGTCGGTTGTTATGTTGTTGGTGACGTGGCCTGTGGGACACAAAGAAAGGGAAAGCGATGATGGACGGACAGACGACCGTCTCATCAGCTAAATACCTCAGATTGAAAAAGACCTCACCATTATCAATCAATCGACGATTGCATCAACCGAACCACTTCAACAACAAAGCAATCGCGGAAACAATTCAAATAGTGACAGACAGCAGGCAACAGTTCATACGTGCAGAGACGAGAACTTTTTTAAACATTGGAAAAGAAAAAGGGGAAAATGATTGTTTTGCCGATCTACAAACAAGAGGATGACGATACACCGGCAGAGTGGTCGCTACTCGAGTTGAATGGAGAGCTCTTAACTCCCAAGAATGAAGCCGACGGCGATTCAATGGAACTTGGAAAGGTGACATTTGATGCAGATGGAACGCCAGTCATGACAGTAGCATCCCATGAACTAAAAGGAAAAATTCAGCCCCTCAAACAAACATTTGTAGTCATGAAACCAAAATCACGCAATTCCAAACGCAACGGAGATGGAGACGCTTCGATCACCAATAGTGAACACAATTCAAAACGCCTGAAACTGAATGATGATATGCATACAAGTAGTGAGATGGAAGTAGATGAAAAAGTAGGTTATGAAGTTGCAGGGGTTGTTACTTCCAAGGTGTTGTTTGACCGCTATCCGAAGAGCATCATGAGGTAAAAGTTAGTTGTGCCTAAAACAATGATTCACAGGTTTATGGGATACTTGTGCTATGTTACTGGGGATAGTATCAAATGTGTGGGGGATGTAGAGTCTTTGCTCGGAAGAGATGTCAAATAGGTTGAAATTATTGTGACAGTGAAGCAGAGAATCAATCCATCATCAAGGGAAGAATTTCATTAAAAAAGGGAAACACAATCACCGGTTGGTTCGTGATTGTTGCTCGTCCATCGTTAATCGCTGAAAATAAAATCACGGTATGGGGAAATCAGAATGCAGTCACCGGAGTGATAAAGGTGGGGGGCGGGTGTCTTCAATTGAATTGTATTTGTTCTATTACTAGCTAGCGTTAGATGAGACAGATTGAAGATACTATAATTAAGCGTATGATACTGTGTAGCGCATTGAGTAATAAATCATCTTTGACTATTGCATACACTACACGTAGTTGTGTATTCACGTAAACGTATTAATGGATATATCTATCGTCGTTGACGTGTGAACAGAAATGCAAATACGAGAGTCTCACACATCCGTGTCATAGTACGGTTTCCTTCCATCAGTGGAGACAGGGAGGGATTGATCTGACCAGTTGCAAGTTTCAAGTTGTGCTTGATGAAGAGAAAGATTGGGCTTGGGTCACTCTAGCGGTACCTGGTACTGATAGAGCGGCGCAGAGAATTACGAGTTCAAGTGCCCGGTGCAAGTGATGAGGGAAGGAGGGTACCGGTAAGTAATTATGTTCAAACCTACGACATAACATGCGGATTACCAACTGCGGTTCAAGTTGTCGGGCGAGTTTCCTTCAAACATTTTTCATACTTATGAACAAAATGTAATTGTATGTGAAACAACCAACAACATAACAGGCAACAGAATTATTTGGTTCCAATCAGGCCCCAACCAGAGACTTGTGGAACAAGCAAAGCGTGCTGATGTCATGAGTGTTCCAAAGGAAGGAGTGTCATCAAATTCAGATGCCACTATGTCTACCTCTCTCTGAGCACGTTTATGTGTGACCATGCAGCTCCTTCCAGTAACGCACGGACCGAATGAATAGGGTTTGTTTAGTCTTTCGATATTCTTCACATTTCCAACAGAAATTTGCGATGAGCTTGGTGGGAGCATTTCAAAAAGCATTTCACGGCCTACTCATACGAAGCATTTGTAGTGAAGCGCTGGAAAGCCTCAGGGGGGGGGGGGGCTTATGCAAAAATCAAGGAAAAAAAGAAACTGTTCCGAGAACCACAATCTGCAAGAGACGTAGAAGCTATCATACACTTGCATCGTATTCCAATCAAGCCTCTTCCAAGAATGGAGTTATCTTGCTTTGTGTTTGGTAGAAAGATGTCGGAAGGAATCAATTTTGCAAATGAAATGGCAAGATTTGTTTTTATAGTCGGGTTCCCGTATCCAGATATCACGGAAAGCAATAAGTGGACAGGAGAACTACGTGTACCAGAATTTATGTATGAGGGCAGTCAACCAAGGTATTGGGCGGGCTATTCGACCGGAACACGGACAGGCAAAGACAAAGCTGGGTGAAGATTGAATGTGATTTTTTGGTTATATCGAAGATACCGGGGAGCAGCATCGATAGCTCAAGCCCGTCTGCCACTTCAAGGCAGTTCACAAAGACGGGTTTCAGCACATGAGGAGAGGAGAATTATATAACTGTGAAATGCGATCATACGTGCTTGACAATTGAATGAAATCGGAAGCGACACTGGACTAGGTTCGTCTAACGTAAACTGCGATGCAATTGCGCAACCTTCAAGGCCAAGCCCCGGCACGAGTCCTTCTTCCGGCCGGCATTAGAAAGACTGAAGACGAAAGGTACAAGAATACGGCATTTTTGTAAATTACCTTGAATCTCATTTCAACTAGATTTACGTGGGTCAGAATTAGCAATTGTTGAGAGACAGATAGAGGAATAGGCTGCAGGAATCATTGGAGTGAAAGAAGCAATCGATAATCTTGGTGCGCTGAGATGACAGCAAAGATGGAGGAAGATAAAGTTCGAAAATTATCCTAATACACTACACAACAGGTGGTCGTGCGAGTTAGAATAAAAGGTGCACTGCTGTGTAGATTCTCATGAATCTCGACTTGTACGGGATGGTATTAGTGTCAAGTTCGTATTTCTTGATGATATTGATCCTGAAGAGATGGTATCATCGTTTATGTTCGCAGGAACATTTCCATTCCCCCTCTGTCCAAGTGACGAGGAGGGTATTAAAATAGCACAAAACGTGATGTTCAAGAGATGTCTAGTGGAAAAACAATGCTTGAACAACACAGGTGTAATGAAGATACTGTTCTTGGTAGCTACAAGAAGACGAGGGTGGTCACTTGTATTTATGGGGATAAGGCATATAATCACACCAAATCAATACGTTAGGCAGAACCCCACTTTTCCGGCATGCACCCATAGATGTGGATTACTTCCATCAAGAGACACTGCAGGACCATAGGAGACAACAACAATATTATCGATGTTTTGATGAAAATGTGTTTCATCTTCTCTTTTGCCAAGGCCGATCCATTTTTTCGGTACATGTTCTATGCAATCCTAGTATGTGCTTGAAGTATTTATCTAAAAGATATGGTATCAATGCCAAAGAGATGTTAAATCCACCAGATGAATTCAACTGGAATATTGGTGCAAAACATTTTACGATGACATCCCGAATATGAGATCATTGTTGCACAACGCCGACGGGAAAACGAAGTCCTGTTTCGCCATGAAGAACTATGGCTTGACTGAAGCAGGATACCGATATGGTGGTAAACTGTTGAAGTTTAGTCAGCCAGTATCGAAGGTGATAAGGGACATGATGGCAGAAAATATGAAAAATACCATTGAAGCGAAGTCCCGTTATGAGAAGGAACTAACGTCACAGACATAGTGCAAGTATTATAGCTACCCATGCTGGAAGATCTGGTGAAGATAAGAAACGAACGTCACAGAGACAGACTGCAAGTGGGAGAGTTGCCCATGCTGGAAGATCTGATGAAGACTAGAAACGAACGTCACAGAGAAAGACTGCAAGTGGGAGAGTTGCCCATTCTGGAAGATCTGATGAAGATAAGAAACGAACGTCACAGAGACAGACTGCAAGTATGATAGCTGCCCATGCTGGAAGATCTGATGAAGACTAGAAACGAACGTCACAGAGAAAGACTGCAAGTGGGAGAGTTGCCCATGCTGGAAGATCTGATGAAGATAAGAAACGAACGTCACAGAGACAGACTGCAAGTGGGAGAGTTGCCCATGCTGGAAGATCTGGTGAAGATAAGAAACGAATGTCACAGAGAAAGACTGCAAGTGGGAGAGTTGCCCATGCTGGAAGATCTGGTGAAGATAAGAAACGAATGTCACAGAGACAGACTGCAAGTGGGAGAGTTGCCCATGCTGGAAGATCTGATGAAGATAAGAAACGAACGTCACAGAAATCACAGAGACAGAGTGGAAGTGTGACAGCTGCTCAAGCTAGAAGATCTGATGGAAATAAGAAACGAACTCGCAGAGACAGAGTACAAGTATGATAGCTGCCCATGCTAGAAGGACTGGTGGAGATAAGAAACGAATGTCACAGAGACAGAGTGCAAGTGCGACAGCTGCCCATGCTAGAACAAGGAACAGACGTCAAAGAGACAGAGTGGAAGTGTGACAGCTGCCCATGCTAGAAGATCTAACGAAGCGAAGGAACAGCGCGAATAGGCTTATGCATGTTTTGCGATTCAATGTAAATATTACTTCTATTTACAGTATTGGAACTCCGCAAAGATAGGAGATATACCTGCTATTCATACTTCAAATTTAATCAACCTCTCTTAAACCGCTGACGTATGTGTTTACTGAATACTCGCAATGAATCATATCGAAAAAATCATTCATGATGGCCTCAAGAGAGTCTCTTGATCGCTCCCCTTTCTTTATGTTTCTCTTCTCCCTTCGCCATCGTTTCAAAAATGGACAAAGCATTCTATGATCAACGAATCGCTCTCTCCATTTCTTCTTCTGGTGTTTTCGTGTGCAGTAATTTGTGACTTTGCATTCTGAGCATATCAACAATTGCACGCTTTCCCCGTGGCGTTGGTGGCAGCAGTGGCATAGTACAACACCGCCATGTAACTGGTTCACTTCTGAATCAAGCTGCTGCTCAAGTAACGTCGTTGCTTGTTCCCTTCGACCTGAAAAATACAACATTTTTATAGTGATGTATGCCGCTGCGGTGGAATCTTCATAAGAGTCAAATGCTGCGTCCACTCGATTTAGTTGATCAACTTGATCCAATGCATTATTCAGTACCTGATCCCGTTCCTCTACACCACCATCAAAACGTAGAGTAGTGCGATACTTTTCAAGATATGCGTTCGCAAGGTAAGTATGTCCTTTCAGTCTCAAATTATGTGTTGTGAGCTCTGAGCATTCTACTAGACTATTCTCGAACGCTTCAATGGCACGATCCCATTCCCCGAAATCATAATACGCAAGGCCCATTCCCCATAACGCATCAACCACTAGAGCAGGACGTTCTTCATCAAAAAGAAGGCGTGCTCTAGAAAGAGCCACCCCAAATACTTTTAGAGCGTTCTGCTTATTATTAGCACCGTGATTCAAATACACCCATCCCATTTTGATGTAAATAGATACCACCCGTTGACGGTAATCCTCAAATTTCAATTTATTTTGAATGGCAAGAGCATTTTGCAGAAAATCCATGGCTGTATGGTATTTGCAAATTCCTTTATATAGTTCTCCCAGCATTTCTGATACATTCGCTTCAGCAAGTTGGTGTTTCAGTGTTCGGACTACACGTACAGAAAGGAACTTCTCATAATACATTATTTCGTTTCGACTTTCGTTCTGGCTTCTTGAAGAATTTGCAAGGAGTAAATATGCTCTTTCTTGACTTTCGGGTTTCCAGCACCTTCCCATCTCATCCGAGACTACTGTAGACCTAGAACTTCGTACAGGTGCTTATGATTCCCTTCAGAATGCAAAATACGAGAAATCTGAATAGCAAACTCTTCAATTGATATAGCACCCGCGAATTCAGAATGGATTTCATCCAACCTCGTTGAATATGCTTCTTTGAACGCCTCCACCGCCTCGTCGCACCTACCAAACTCCAGATAACATGTAATTATCTGCGCTTCGTAGCAACCCAATCCGGTATCAGTATCAACAACCAATCCGGTATCAGCGGCTTCCTCCATTCTGAACTCCCTTCCCTGTTCGAAGTACGAAATAGCTTTGTCACATCCTCCAAAAAAACAGTGCATATTACCAAGGCGGCAATACGCGCGGTTCAGGTCAGTGCCTTTTGGTCGCAACTTTATAGCATCAAGCACTGCGGATTCAAGAGTCAGAGCCTTTTCAAATTGTTGTGATTTCACAAAATTCTCGAATGTTTCTAAAGTATGAATGGCAGCGGTCCTCTCGTCCTTCTTGTTGGACGTCGTATCCTTCGCTATTCTCTGCCTTCTACTTTTCTTTCCCATCTTGGATGTTGCGTGTACCTGTGTTCAGTAATGCTAATCGAATTACAATCGCTTGATTGCGTAGGCTAGAAACAAATGAGGTGGGCGATCCTAATCTTTTGTTTTGTTCTTGCTATCGAATTTGCTAAATTTGATTCAATTTTTGAAATTTGAAAATTTGAAAACAAATTGACACAACAGCACAGTGGACATGGTACATGAAGCATT
>Ga0115005_10003333_pt1 | contig 12825 bp, 10 predicted proteins | sample ArcOceMetagenome_FD_87163 | JGI IMG/M metagenome (GOLD analysis project Ga0115005, IMG submission 87163) | Marine eukaryotic phytoplankton communities from Arctic Ocean - Arctic Ocean - Greenland ARC118M Metagenome | ecosystem: Environmental > Aquatic > Marine > Oceanic | place: Arctic Ocean... | reverse complement strand
TTACCAAGAAGATGGAAAAGAAACCTATGATTTCACCAAAAGCGCCAATACCTCACTGATAGTACCCGGAAATTTTCGTCCTAAGGTCAACACTAAACATGAATTTAAGGTGTCTAGACAAGTAATCGAGCAGGTAACAGCTGCAAAACCCAAGGAGCAGGAATTTTATAATTGTAGCGATGGAGCAAAGATCCAAGGCGCCTTACCTTTAAGACCGGATGAATTGTTAATAGTAGTCACTGCAAATCAAAAAAAGCAAATCGTTGAAAAACTAAAGACGCAAATCTTTTCAACCAAACAACTTGACAATTATGTAGAAAAATTTGAAAAACATTATTCTCAGGATTTATTGATAGAAGAACTCAATGCTTTTGAAACACTTTTAGAAAGAAAAGTTACCGGCAAGCAAGATATTGAAAACATAATCAACAAACAGAAAGAAATGCTCTTTGCCTCCTATAAAAACGGCAAGTCGTTGCTGTTTTATTATTTGTACGGGACAGTGAATTATGCCAATGCAGTGTTGGTCAAATTACATTTTAGAACCTCATCAAATGAGTTGGCACTACCAAAAGGTTTTGGACAGGCGAAGGAAAAATGGTTGGACACTCTAAGCCAGATAAAACAGGTTATATCTGCAAAAGAACCTGAAGATTTTGATGTATCTTTCTTTAATTTAGTGAAGAGAGAAATAAAAAGTTTGGAATACAATTGTGGTAATTGTTCATTATTAATTGTCACCGATTCTAATGAATTTAGAGGTATTATAGAATTTATCTTGGAAAGTGAATTTGATTGGATCAAAAAAATTGACGTGATAAGCCCTCTGGAACTAGAGACACACAAAGAAATACCAGATTATTTGATTTACCATTTAAAAAGCGTGGGAAATGTACCTATAAAAGGTAAGAAAAATACAATCATTACAATAAAACATGACGAGGAAATCAATCCTGAATATGATCAAATCACCTATCTAAAAACCCCTATAATACAAAACGAAAGTATATTTGAAAGTCCTAAATTTTTAGCGCGTCTAGCTATCATCGCCTGTCTTAGTGCACATAAATGCAACCTAATACTTCCAAAATATGTAGCTTCCAACATAACAGAATTAGCGGGCCAAATTTTCGATGTACCATTTAGAGAATATGTAGCATTTGATAACTTTTTATATATTAGTGTGTTTTCTAAAAGTAATAATCAAACGAGTAAAAACGCTCCAAATAATGCTAGTAGAGCAAAAAGGATAATCGGCCCTTTAAAAAAGAAACATTTGTTATTTTTATTAATGAAAGAAACAGACTTTAATCAACATAAGCAAAAAATCATCGATTTTGTACGTTCAAAAATTTAGGGGAATGACAAAACAATTAAGTTGTTCGAGAATAAGATAGTAAAGTAACTGCAGTGATCGAGTAACGTTGGTCACTACTAATAGTAGAGCATTAACTAAAATTTTGACGTGTTTGGAATGTAGACTTAGTTAACAATATACGTCCTAGTTTTTAATTTAACTATGCAAGAATAACAACCCAGCATTTTGCTCAAGCTTTGTTGAATGACAAACTAATAAATACGTAGTTATTGGTAATTGGCGACCACTAAACTTATTGATTGAATCATTTAATTTCCCTAAGTAATTTGATATTTTTTCGAGGGCTTTACGGAATCGGATGATGCATACAAAGACAAAGCACTTTGTGTTTGGAATATTGAATATTTACCATTTTTTCCATAGGAGAGTGAAGTGACCAAAGCAGTAATTTTGGCCGGTGGCTTAGGTACCAGAATAAGTGAAGAATCGCATTTAAGGCCCAAACCAATGATAGAAATTGGCGGCCGCCCTATTCTTTGGCATATTATGAAAACCTACTCGTTATATGGCATTAATGAGTTTATTATTTGTTGTGGCTACAAAGGCTACGTAGTCAAAGAGTATTTTGCTAACTACTTTTTACACATGTCTGACATTACCTTCGATATGACCAAAAACAAAATGGAAGTGCATTCAAACCATGCCGAACCATGGAAAGTAACATTGGTTGATACGGGTTTAGAAACAGGAACAGGGGGCCGCTTAAAACAAGTGCGTAAATATCTGGATGATGATGAGTGTTTTTGTTTTACCTATGGTGATGGCGTGAGTGATATCAATATTGCAGACACCATAAAACATCACAAACAGTCAAACTGCCTTGCAACCGTCACCGCCATTCAACCCCCGGGAAGATTTGGTGCATTAAATATACAAGGTAACATGATTGAACATTTCCAGGAAAAACCCCTAGGTGACGACTCCTGGATTAATGGTGGCTACTTTGTTTTATCGCCCGGGGTGTTTGATTATATCGACAACGAACAATCTCTTTGGGAACAAGAACCGCTGCAAAGACTTGCACAGGATGGACAGTTATCTTGTTTTAAACATACTGGTTTTTGGCAACCAATGGATACTTTAAGAGATAAAAACCAGCTTGAAGCAATGTTAAAAAAAGGCGACGCGCCCTGGGTTAAGTGGTCGTGAACAGCACTTTTTGGCATGGCAAAACAATACTAGTTACCGGGCATACTGGTTTTAAAGGCAGCTGGCTCTCTTTGTGGCTGCAACAACTTGGGGCAAAAGTTGTTGGCTTTTCACTGGAGCCACCAACACAGGAAAATTTGTTCGTGCAAGCTGATGTATCCTCGGGGATGGACAGTAGTATAGGCGACATCAGAGATCTGGCTCGACTTCAGCTGGTTTTTAGAGAAGTAAAACCAGAAATAGTGTTTCACTTAGCCGCACAATCCCTCGTAAAAGAGTCATATTCCGATCCAGTTAACACTTATACCACCAATGTTATTGGCTCACTAAACGTGCTGGAGGCGGTTCGTCAAACTCCTTCTGTTCGCTCTGTAGTGATGGTGTCTACTGACAAATGTTACGACAATAAGGAATGGGCCTGGGGCTATCGGGAAATCGACCCGTTGGGCGGTCACGACCCCTATAGTAGCAGTAAAGGTTGCATGGAAATCATGCTCGCGTCTTATCGCGCCTCTTATTTTCCTGCTGAAGATTTTACCCGGCATAAAACCGCGATAGCCTCGGCTAGGGCAGGCAATGTTATTGGCGGTGGAGACTGGGCGGCAGATCGCTTGGTGCCAGATATACTTAACTGTATCCAACATAATCAGCCCTTAACCTTGCGTTATCCCCATGCAATCAGGCCATGGCAACATGTCTTAGAGCCTCTATTTGGCTATATGTTATTAGCAGAAAAACTATTTTCGTGCGGTAGCCATTACGCGCAAAGCTGGAATTTTGGCCCGGATGACGAAAGTGCGAAATCAGTTAAGTGGATAGCAGAATATATGCTCAAAAAATCTGCATCAACCTTGAAAGTGGTAATGGACAGCAGAGCTCATCCCCATGAGGCTCACTACTTAAAGCTTGATTGCTCTAAAACAAATATGGAATTGAATTGGCGAGCTAAATGGAGCTTGTCTGAAGCCCTGGATAAAGTGCTTAGCTGGTCACCATCCGATAAGTCTTCAGCACGGGAGCTCTGCCTGCAGCAAATCGCGGAATATTCCGCATCTAATGTGCATAACCAATGAAAATAAATACAACTCATCTGTCTGAATTGTATATCGTTGATACAATTCGCCAACTTGATGAAAGGGGCAGCTTTTCACGCTTATTTTGTCATGACGAATTGGCAGTGCTCATGGGAGAGAGAAAAATCGCGCAAATCAATACATCGCGAACTTCACAACTTGGTGCTATTCGTGGCCTACATTTCCAAAAACCACCAGCAGCAGAAATGAAGTTAATTCGTTGTATTCGTGGTGAAGTATTTGATATTGCAATAGATTTACGAAAAAATTCTCCAACATTTTTACAGTGGTATGGGCAGGTACTCTCTGCTGAAAACGCAAAAATGATGGTCATCCCGGAAGGTTTTGCGCACGGATTTCAGACTACTCAAGCTGACACTGAAATGCTCTACTTACACACCGAATTTTATGCAAAAAAGCATGAAGCAGGATTAAATTTCGCTGATCCTCTATTAAATATAGAGTGGCCGTTACCAATATCAGAGATATCTGACAAAGATCGCAATTATCCTCACCTCTCTAATGATTATAAAGGTATTGAAATATGAATTGTCGTAATTGCAGTCAGCACTTACAGCATATTTTTGTTGATCTCGGCTATGCACCGCCTTCAAACGCGTATATTGAGCCAGAGCTTGCCGATCGGCCAGAAGCTACCTTCCCTCTGCAGGTATATGTTTGTGAACATTGTTGGTTAGTACAGACCAAAGATTACGTGCAAGCAGAAGAACTGTTTAGCGCGACCTATGCTTACTTCTCATCCATTTCATCTGGTTGGCTAAAACATGCCCGAGAATATGCAGAAATGATTATTAGACGCCAAAATTTGGGGAAAGACAGTCTAGTCATTGAAATTGCTTCTAACGATGGCTACTTACTTAAGAATTTTGTTGCCGTTGACATCCCTTGTTTGGGTATTGAGCCTACGACAGAAACCGCTCATGCGGCGATGGCATTAAATATTCCTGTATTAAGTGAATTTTTCACTTCGCAACTAGCCTCAAAATTGGTCGCCAATAATCAACAGGCCGACTTGGTGATAGGCAATAACGTATTGGCGCATGTACCCGATATTAAAGACTTTGTATGTGGACTTCAGCGTGTATTGAAGCCTTCTGGTATTGTTACCATGGAGTTCCCACACCTACTGCAGCTTTTGCAAAATGATCAGTTTGATACCATTTACCATGAGCATTTCTCGTATCTGTCACTGGACGTTGTGAGGCAAATTTTTAACCAGGCAGGGCTAGAAATTATTAATGTTGAAGAGCTGCCTACCCATGGTGGCAGTTTGCGGATCTATGCGTGCCATCTGAATCCCGAACATTCCCCAAACGACGACATAAAACGTATATTACAAGCTGAGATAGACTATGGATTACAACAAATAGAAATCTATTTGGGCTTTCAACAGAGAGTCGAACGGATAAAAGGTGAACTTCTTAGCTTTCTTAAAGAACAAAAAAAGTTAGGAAAGAGTGTAGTAGGCTATGGCGCAGCAGCGAAGGGCAATACTTTACTAAACTACGCTAGTATAAAACCAGATATGTTACCCGTGATATGTGATGCTGCACCATCTAAGCAAGGTAAATTAATGCCTGGCAGTCATATCCCAATTTATTCTCCCGATTATCTTATACAAAACTGCCCTGATTACCTGCTGATCCTCCCCTGGAACATAGCGCAGGAAGTAAAGGAACAAAATGTACAACTTGAACTATTGGGCACTAAATTTGTGACTGCCGTACCTAGGTTGAATATATCGTGAGCAAAATGCGACTGCTTACCCCTCCCATATAGCCACACATATCCCATGGTTAGACCAAAATTAAATGTTCTTATGAACTCACAATATTTCTGTCAGAAAAGGTGATGATTTATTTAAGATATTCTTTAATTAAATCACAAATGTATCTTATATCTTCAAGACTGAGATCAAACGCACTCGGGAGATTGATGCCATAAATGGAGAGATGAGTACTTATATTATTTTCTATGGATAAATTGAATTCCGGAAATGAACTAACTGGATGGAAAAAAGGTCTTGCGTCAATTTCATTTACTTTGAGAGAGTTAATTAAGCCGTCCCTATCAAATTTTTTATCCAAAATAACAGTGGGCATCCAATAAGAATTTTTCACATAGGTTTGTTGGTGATTGAATGAAATCTGATTTAAATCTTTAAGTTCTTCATAGTAAGCTTTAAAAATATCAATTTTTTTCTGAACTAGTTCATCAATCCTTTCCACTTGTGCAAGACCTAACGCAGCCTGGAGATTAGACATTTTATATTTAAACCCAATCTTTTCAGCCCAAAAAACTTTTTTAATTTTTGGGTCACGCCCATGGTCATGAAGTACACATGCTTTTTCAAACAGATCATCACTGTTTGTAACCAACATTCCACCTTCACCAGTTGTAATTGTTTTTGTCCCATGAAATGAAAAAGTTCCATAATCTCCTATAGAACCTGCCAACTTTCCTTTGTATTCACTTCCTATAGCTTCAGCAGCGTCTTCTATTACGGCAAGGTTATTTAGATGTGCAATCTCCATAATCTCATCCATTTCGCACATACTGCCATAGAGGTGAACGGCAACAATTGCTTTGGTTTTTTTAGTAATCGCTTTTTTAATTTCGATTGGATCAATGCACCAGGTATCTTCTAATACGTCAACGAAGACGGGAGTGGCTCCTAAGTAAGTTATAGGAGCAACGGAAGCAATCCAGGTTGCATCAGGAACAATAACTTCATCTCCTGGGCCAACTCCTAATGTCTTCAAAGCTATGTGTAGGGCGCCAGTGCAGCTCGATGTGGCTATTGCATGTTTAACCCCTAGGTAATTTTTAAAAGCATCTTGAAATTTATAGATGTAATCATAGCAGTGTATACCCCAACCATTTTCAATAGCATCGGCAACATATGTCCGTTCACGCTCTCCGATAGAAGGTTTTGAGTAAGCAATATTTTTCATTAAAAATCTCTGTTTGTGTTACGGTAATGGCAAGTTTACAACCTCAGTATTTAGTTTACTTGAGGAGCAGCACTTCATCTTCACTAGCCCATAATAAGAATGATTTAAAGCTCGGCTTAAATTTTTTCACTTAAGTTTCGTGAACTATTTCACTTTGGTTACTTAGTAAAGTTTTGTACCCCCCGCCGATCACTAACATTCATATATTTCCTAATATGCCACCAATACTGTGACTAATTTTTTAGTTTCCAGTCAGTGCAATCCCATCCTAATAAACTCTCCAATTGTTTTATTTCCCAGTGGTAATATTCGTAGAGCTTGGCCTCCGTTTTTTGTTTTATCGGGCTACTATATCTCCTAGCATGGTAAGTTGTGTTATTACCCAAATTAAAGTCCGGTTCAACACCAAGGAATTCAGCAATCTCTTCGAGAACGGCTTGAGGCTCTATTTTAAGTCTATCTGACTTTTCAATATAAAATTGACTTCTGGGAAAGAGCATAAACATTCTTTTTAATTGATGAGAGTAAAATCCCCTATCAAGATAAGAGAAAACTCGACGGGGATACGGAGCTGCTGTTTGACACCGTTCTTCCTCTAACTCTATGGCTTCCTCAAAGGTTGCTGTGTCCCATCCCATCTGATGACACATATTCCATGAGGAGTAAGCTCGTTTTACTGGATCCCTTAACAGAATGATCCATTTAATCTCTGGAGCATGCAGAAACACCCTCTGCGGCACACCGGGCCAGTGCATATAACGAGGAGACACTTCTCCAATAATTTTTGTTTGAGGGGTTACTGGAAACTTTGAATAGTATTCAGAGACGTCGGCCTTAGGGATGTTATTTAAACTAAGCCTATCATTATCAAAGAAATGGATTTCCTCCATACATATTGCCGGGTTTGTGCTTAACATCGCCCTTAGAGCTGTAGTTCCCCCTTTTTGTGTACCTGCAATCAAAAAAGATACTTTCATTATCAACCTTGCTATTACATTTATATCAACTTTACTCTTACGTCTTTATCGACCACAAGTTGAAATATTAAAATAAAACATGCCTCTGCACCTCACCCAGCTATGTTTTATAGAAGCATAAACTATTACTAACATTATCAAACGGTTATTTATCTGCTTTGCGATAAATCGACCAACGAGCTAATAACGGATTTAATCCAGGTATTCTTGCAGCTGCCATTGGAACCGTTATTCCCACCATTAAAAATGAACATAACAACTGTTAAAAACATCCACGGGATAGACAAAAAAGAATAACATAAAGGTGAGCAATAACATTAAGCCAATCGGTAACTAACATTTTAGCGATAATTAATCGGCATCATTATTATTGACCGATCGGAATGGACTTTAATTTGCTGTAAAGAGCAAAACCAAATAAAAAAAGCTCAACTGCAGTGTCCAGAAATGCTTGACCACGTGAATGTTCTAATTACAATGAAACGATTGGCGTTAAAATTCATTTTAAAGTCTCATTCAACACTAAAACTTGATCTTGGCTATTATCTGTTTTTCGAATTTTTTACCTATGTCATATTGGAGAAACAAGAAGGCTCTTTTGCTTGCTCTACGGCTTGAAATTTCCGTGACATCTAACAGAAATGCCATTTCAGTTCACTTCAGATAAAACAATTGTAAAACAAAGTTTAAAAATATCTCTAGCGGCCGATACAAAAAAAGTAGAATTCGCCAAGACAACTGGAAGAAATCCCAAAGTGAATAAAATAAAAGAATTTGAACTGGAAGTCGCTAATAATGTATCCAGGCTAGGCGACGATATTCCCATTCAACAATCCTCTATAAAGTGGTTTGAAGAAACGGCAAAATATAATTATTCATATAATTTCTCATGGATGAATCGCCCAATCATTCAGGTTCCTCAGGACATGGTTGCTATGCAGGAACTCATCTATTCGATTAAACCTGATTTAATTATCGAAACAGGCATAGCCCATGGTGGTTCCCTCATTTTCAGTGCGTCGATGTTGGCACTACTTGATATGCAAGATGCAATTACCAATAGTCAAATGCTTAACCCAAAACGTTCGAGTCGTAAGGTTCTTGGCATTGATATAGATATTCGACAACATAATAGAGACGCCATACAAGCACACCCAATGTCTAGTCGTATAACGATGTTGGAAGGTTCGAGTACTTCAGGTCAAATTGTTGAGCAGGTGAAGGAAATTGCAAAAGATTATCAAACGATTTTAGTTTGTCTTGATTCCAACCATACTCACGAACATGTGTTAGCAGAGCTCGAAGCGTACGCCCCCCTGGTAACTAAAAATAGTTATTGCGTAGTATTCGATACCATCGTTGATGATATGCCTGATGATATGTATCCAAATAGACCATGGAGCAAATCTAACAATCCCAAAACAGCTGTCAGAGAATATATCAAAAACCACTCTGAATTCGTTATTGATAAAGAAATACCACACAAACTTTTAATCACCGTTGCGCCAGACGGTTATTTAAAAAGAGTTAAATAAACAAGCCTCAGTGGGTTGTTTATTTAACTGATAAACGGACTATACCGACAAGGGAAAAATCTGTATTTGGATAGTAACTGATCAGCTGTTGAAGTTTAACATGCACCCAATCTGGCAAGCTATTTCCCCTACCCGCAACGGCTTTATTCTTTCGTGTGTTAGCCTGACTACTCTGATTGAGCCATGTACTGACCTCCAACTCAGTCACCGAATCGTCACAATAGGTCGCAATTTTGTAGAATTCAGAGCTTGGATCAAGGATTAATTCTTCATATTTTATTAAGGAAAACGGAATATTTCTGTCTTTCAAACCCGCAGTCCAACCGGCCCAAAAGTCAATATACCAAGGCACCAAAAAATCCACCACAAAATTCAATTTAGTTTCAGCAGAAAATGTCGCCCACCTTTGTTGAGTAAGAAAAGCGTTAGGAATTGCAAGCTCACCTTTATTCAAATGGTCAATGTAGCTTTGAATACAATCAGCAATATTTCTGACTTGAAGCATAAGTTTGACATCAAATTTTTCGATAAAGTCAAACGCATACTCTGAATAAGAGCAATGTTGATGTGCGGCAAATATATTGTGATTCAGCCCGTTTTGCCTGAGTATTTCAATTGGCGCAACTTCCTGCTCTCTGTGACCGTAGGTTGGTAATAAGTTGATGTTCTTCCAACCTTTTAGCTTAAGTCCTTTTTTCATTACTGCAGAAACCCAGGTGCTGCCACTTTTAGGCATGGCAACATGCCATACTAAGCGTTTCTTATTATGCCTAAGTCGCGCAATAACATCGTCGTTAGCCAGCACACTGCCTAATTTCAGAATATCGTCCCTATCTATCAGCGGAATTGTTGAAAAAGTTTGTTTCGACTCGTCATCCAAGCGTTTTTTTTTATCTAGAAAAAAATTCGTTAATTCTTGTGAGTTTCTTACCATTGTCATTTATGCACTTCCTAAAAACTGATTTAAGTTTATATCAACAAAGCGCCTAAATAGTGGGGATAATATATTAGGGTTCATAAAGGCGCAGAACATTGATCTTAGTGCCATGAAGCTTCTCCAAAAAAAACGCTATTTCATTTTCAAAATTTTGCGAAGATATAATGACATTGTGTGAATAATTTAAAATTTCTGCTGGTTCAACGCAGCATACGCCAAAAAACTCCTTTCCCCATACAGCAAAGTTAGAGTCACTAATCGCTTTAATTCCATTTCCAAGACCATTATTATTAAACAGTTGTTGAGTATGCTCACCCGCACCAAATACAACGTAGTCTGAGTAAACTTTGGTCAAATTTATAAATCTACTGGCGATATCACGTCGCCAATGCTTATCATACCAATACTCTGCATGCTGCAGCCCGCTATCAAATAACATATTCAAAACGTCGATACGATATGTCGCAATTAGGTTTGCGACGGCATCGAACTCAACTTGCTGATTCTGGTCTTCCACCTCAAATGTATGCATTGATCCGTGCAGATTAAATATGGTTGAGGAAACATTTCGGCGCCTAAACTCTGCGAAGTAAGCGAAAGATTTTTTTATCAAAGCATACCAATCGATATCATCTTCCAAGCACAACGTTTCAATCAACGAGGGGACCAGCCGTTTAAGGTATTGTTCAAATTCAATCGTCTCATTAAAATAGAGATGACCTTCAACCTTTTCACTTTTAGGTCTTGGAACACTTTCCCGTATCAAAAAAACGTCGTCTAAATTCTTGTTCTTTCCACTTAAGACACAATGAATCGATTGCATTAGTTCGAATATAGCAGGGCAATTACAATCCATAAAAGGATGATCTTTAAGGTTTAAATAAATACTTTCTAAACAACGCTTCCAAATGAAAGTTCTTTGCAGTGAATAAATAGTAAATACGTAATCAGACATATGTTGTGTTAATCGAATATCGGCCTGGGGAGAATCTAAAGGCGTGGCTTTATCAAATCCTTTATATGACTTAACTTGTACATTACTCTGTGAGAATAATTCGTTAAATGTTAACACCCGGCCTTGAACTGAAAGATAATCAGGATTTTCCTCTAGAAATTCCAATGCTTTCAATAATGTAGAGGGAAGTATGAAGTCATCGTCGGCCACTAAAAGAGCGTAAGGAGTGGTGACTTTATCAAACCCCTTCGATAAACGTTGTAGCGGCCCTTCATCTGGAAAATGGAAGTAACTTACGTTTGCAGGGATATGACCTTCGAAGGAAGTCTGACTACCATCAATAATTATCGTATCAAATCCATTTTTATCAGACGCCTGCAAGTAGCGTTTCAAAAAAACTTTTCGTTCATAACTTATCGTTACAATCGTAAGTAATTTACCTAGATTTCTTTCTGATTGGCACTGTGAAATCATATTGAAAACTCCAAAAGGTTAGCCCCTCAAGACTAAATTTCATAGTTGGCCATTTTGCAGTACAGACTGAGATTAGCCATATGTTCGTTAATACCGCAAAGTGTTTTGGCATCCTCGTTTAAGAATGCCTCTACCTGAAGAAAAACTCCCGGCTTGAAGTTCACGTCCAACTCGTTGTCCATCTGCACTATAACATTTTCCACTTCCCCAATTTTTTGTATTTGCAATTTCTCAAGCGGCCGAAATATATAGCGTCTTTTTGAGGTTGAAACGTCGAGACTCCAACGCCCCGGCGCATTCCAATTTCCAGTATAAGAAAACAACACACCGATATCAGTTATTCCAGCTCCAGCAAAAATTGCACTTCTATCATGCCAATTTGTATTTCCCTGAGTGAATGAAGCTAGTTCTTTGGGTTTACCACCTAAATAAAAAGCCAGATCAACGACGTGACTCGTATTGGCGATAAACCAATTGCGTTTGGTGTCCTTGTCAATATCCAGCTTATCTATGGCGTGGGACCACTCAGTAATTTCATAAGTAAGAGAAGTCGCTCCACCATCTTCAGCAATCATCTTTTGCGCCGTTCGAACAGATTCATAAAAACGGCGGTTGTAAGCTACGAAAACATTTGCGTTGCTTAATTTCACTAAGTTTTGGATATTTTCAATTTGCTGAAAACTAATGCCTGCAGGTTTTTCCACTAAAATAGACGTTACGCCATAGCGAAGTAATAATTCTGTTACCCAAGCCAATGATTCTATGCCGGTGGCCACTATTGCGTATTGAGGAATAGTAGGATTGTTGGATAAAAAAGGTTGTAGTCCACCTGTGTGTGCAACGTTTCCCGTTATGCTTTTCAACTTTGTCGCTGAGTTATCACTCCTAGTGATACAAATAAAGGAAACACTTTGTGCATTTAACACTTTTGCATATTCAATGGCCATTGGGCCAGCCCCGATTAGCCAGATCATTGTCTGTTACTCACGAAATAGGACAGACATCAAATCTGTCTGGTTCAAGAAAATTAAAATGTTCAAAAAACACTGTTAAATATTGCTCATGCAACAAAGCTGATTCAGAGTAGGTTGTTAAGTCACACTGGTTTTTCAATATAATTTCAGACGCAAGGAGATGGCTCAATTGACTTTGCGGGGGAACCGTAAACACTGTTGTAGATAATAATTCATTATCTACGTTATACACCCTCATGTTTTGGGCTAACTCATCAATTAGGTAACGTGTATGTTTTGTAATAAGTTCTATTTTATAACTCATGTGCTGCGTCACATTGTCAGAGCTTACACTTAAAAAACTATCCGTTGTGGTGGCATTTAACGAGCCAAAGACCTCAAAACAACCCCGCCTTTTA
>Ga0115005_10003332_pt1 | contig 12825 bp, 8 predicted proteins | sample ArcOceMetagenome_FD_87163 | JGI IMG/M metagenome (GOLD analysis project Ga0115005, IMG submission 87163) | Marine eukaryotic phytoplankton communities from Arctic Ocean - Arctic Ocean - Greenland ARC118M Metagenome | ecosystem: Environmental > Aquatic > Marine > Oceanic | place: Arctic Ocean... | reverse complement strand
AGACGAGGGTCCTGGCTTGGGTTCAGCGGACGATGCGGAGGTCGTCCCTTCCGAGATGAATGCCGCTTCGCGCTCTTCGATGCGGAGGCCGAAGATCTGTTGAGCGATGTCGAACATGCCGGAGATCACGCGGTCGATCGGGAAGTAGGGCCGCAGGGCTTCTTCGTCGAAGTCGTAGTTGGCTTGGCGTTGCTTTTCCGCCCAGTAGCCGACCTCCCATGGTTCGAGCAGGTCGCGTGGTTCGTCGGTGCTATCGGCTTTGAATTGGCGCAGCGCATTGACTTCATCGACGAATTGAGCTTGCACCTTGTCGAAAATGGCTTCGCCGAATTTGAGTGCGGCATCGCCTGAGGCAGCCATACGGCGGGCGGTGACGTGGTCGGCGAAGTTTGCTTGGCCGACGAGTTGGGCAAATTCGTAGCGTAGGTCGAGGATCTCCCGGACGAGTTCCTGATTGTTATATTTTTTGCCGCGTCCGATTGCAGCGTAGGCCTGCCACAGTTCTTGGCGCAGAGAGTCGCTGTTGGCGTAGGTGAGGACCGGAATGAGTGAGGGAGCCTGCAGCGTAAAGCGCCATGCGCTATCGTGGCCTTTTTCAGCCGCGTTTTGTTTCGCAGCGGCGATGGCGGATGCTGGCAGACCGGCGAGTTCCGCTTCGTCGGTGATGATTTTTTCCCACGCGTTGGTCGCGTCGAGGCTGTGCTCGGAATACTGTTGGGTGATCTCGGCGAGACGCTTTTGCACTTCAGCGGCACGCGCTTTTTTCTCGGGCGGTAGGTCGGCACCTTGCTCGCGGAAGTCGGCGAGTGTTTCGTGAATGTAGCGTTGCTTGGTGGCGGAGAGTTGTTCGGTGGCGGTGCTTTGGCCGAAGGCTTTGAGTGTTTTCCACAGCGGCTCATTGAGTGGAATGCTGGAGAAGAACTCAGTCACTTTGGGCAGTATCGCGTTATGGGCGTCGCGCAGTTCGGGGCTGTTGTTGACCGAGTCGAGATGACTGACCAAGCCCCAAGCGTGGTTGAGCGTTTCAAGGCCGTCGTCGAGCGCGGCAATGGTATTCGCGTAGGTCAGTGTCTCGGCAGCATCTGCGCTGCGTGCGGCAACGTTGTCGACTGCGGCTTGGGCATCGATCAATGCTTTGCTGATGTCCGCCTCGATGTGGTCGGCAGTGAGGGTGGACCAGCGGACGTGAAAGTCTTTTTGAAGAAATGGATTTTGCATGAGTTTAGAAAGTATGAAAGTGGGACGAAGCACGACAGTGCGGAGATGGTGAACCGTAGGTTTGGCCTGAGCTAGCGAAGGAACACAGTTTGAAGGTATAAAAGTAAAAAAGTCTGAACAGTGAAATGGAAAGTTGCTGATCGAGGCAACTACGGATGCTAGTTTGGTAGAATGGAATGGTTAAAATCCTTTGCGCAGAGGAATGAGTTGGGCATAATATTTGCCTATGACACAACAAAAAGCGATTTGTCACCATGAATTTGGCCGGCCTCTAGAAGTACTACGGCTGGAGGATGTAAAGCAGGCGGAGCCGCAGGTTGGCGAAGTGCGGGTGCGACTTTTGGCTGCCACGATTAACCCGTCAGACTATGGTATGATTGCTGGTAGCTATGGCCGTTTGAGTGAGTTGCCTGCAGTCGCTGGGCGCGAGGGTGTCGGCGTGGTCGAAGCGATTGGGCGAGGTGTGACTCGTGTGGGCGTCGGTGCCCGTGTGCGTTTCCCTGAGGCAGGCGCTTGGCAGGAGACCGCTTGTATGCCCGCGGCCAATCTGTTGCTGGTGCCGGCTGATGTGCCGATCGAGCAAGCGGCTTTTTCATTTATTAATCCGCCGACTGCGTATTGCTTATTGCAGAAAATGGTCGATCTGGCGCCGGGTAGCTGGGTGGTGCAAAATGCGGGCAACTCGACGGTGGGGCTTGCAGTTATTCAGATGGCGAAAGTGCTGGGCTTTAAGACGATCAGTCAGGTGCGACGCGAGGAATTGATTGCGCCACTCAAAGCGCTAGGTGCGGACCATGTGGTGATCGAAGGCAGTGGATGGGCGAAGCAGCTCAAAGAGTTGACTGGCGGCGAGCCGATCCAATTGGCGCTCAACTCAATCGGCGGCGAGAGCGCGAGTGATCAGATTAAGGCGCTGGGTGAGGGAGGTACGCAGGTGACTTTCGGCGGTATGGTCGGCGACTTGGTGCGCTTCCCTACTCGGTTTTTGATTTTTAATGATGTGCGCTTAGTTGGTTTTTGGTGGGATCAATGGTGTCAAAAGGCGGGATCTCAAGGGCTGAATCAAGTGATGAGTGCTGTATATGGCATGATGCGCGATGGCACCTTGAAGTTGCCAGTGGAGGCGACGTATTCGTTCGCTGAATACGAGGCGGCGATTAAACATGATCAGCAGCCACGCTTGGGGAAAGTCTTGCTTAAGCCGTAAAATAAGTTGGAAGGTGGGAAGGTGCGAAGGTGAGAGGGTGAGAAGGTGAGAAGGTGGGAAGGTGGGAAGGTTGGAAGGTGAGAAGGTGGCCACGTGGCGTCGTCGCTTGCGGCGTCCAGAAGCCAAGGGAGTCGCCCAAATTGGCCTGCGCAAGCGCAGACGCCGCGGGTTCAGAGTCTTAGCAGATTAATGTGACAACTTTCGCAATCACACTAGATTGGTGTGAGTTGTTTGTTGCAGGGTGGCGTATCACTGCTAAACGTCTTTGCATCATGTTCCTGCCTCGATTTGCTCTAGTCGCATCTTTATTCGCCCTAATTGCGCTCTGCGCGTGTGCCCCTAATGGCCTCGAAGTCGTCGGCGAGACTGACGAGAAGCAGTATCAATTGGCCAAGGATTACCAAGGCCAAGGGCGCACAGAAGAGGCGCTGAGTGCCTTTTTGCGGGTGATTGATGCGCGCCGTGACGCGCCGGAGTCTCACTTCGAGGCGGGGTATATCTACCTGAATTCAATGAAGGATCCGGTGAAGGCGATTTATCATTTTGATCGTTATTTGCAGTTCAAGCCGCAGTCGCCTCAGGCGACGCAGGTGCGCCAGTTGATCGAGACCGCGCAGAAGGAGTTCGCTCGGCAATTGCCGGCGCATCCGTATCAGGGAGAGCTCGACCGGATTGATCTGATGGAGTTGGTGAAGAGTTTAAAGTTGGAGAATGATAGTTTAACGCGCGAGTTGGCGGCTGCGCGGCAGCGTGTGCAACAGTTGCAGAATGTGGTGGGTGGCGCGCGACGTGTGCCGACCGCGCAGGCCACCGTGGCAGGGCAACGATCTCGCACGTCGACGCAAGTGCAGGCGGTTACGCCAACCCCAGACCCAGCGAGTGCGCCGCGTAGCTATACGGTTAAGTCGGGTGATTCGCTCAGTAGTATCAGTCGCGCGGTGTATGGTACACCGTCGCGCTGGATTGATATTTATCAGGCGAATCGCGATCGTCTTTCGAGTGAAAATGCGCTAAAGGTCGGCCAAGATCTACGGATTCCGTGATGGATGCTTTGACGTGAGGGCAGTGTGAACTCAGTATTTAAGCGATGAAAACCTGCTACTTTGATTATAATGCGACTGCACCGCTGCGGCCTGAGGCAAAGGCTGCGTGGCTGTCGGCGACAGAGGACTTGTGGCTCAATCCGTCTAGTCCGTATCGTGCTGCGGCGCGGGTGCATGCGCATTTGGCAGAAGCACGTTCGGTGGTGGCGGGCTTATTTGCAGTCGCCGCTGAGCGGGTTGTGTTTAACTCCGGCGCGACAGAGGCGAATAATGCGATCTTCGCGCATTGGGCCGCGACGTTGCCAGCGAATACGCGCATTGGCGTGAGCCCCACCGAGCACCCGAGCGTGCTGGCAGCGGCGCAGCATTTTTTCGGTGAGCGCGTGATTTGGCTGGCGCTGGATGGCAATGGTGCGGTCGATGTGGCGGCACTGCAGGCCGTGTTGAGCGAACGGCAGCTCGCTGCAGTCTCCGTGATGGCGGCAAATAATGAGACTGGTATTTTAAACGACTGGGCCGCAATCGCCACAGCATGTCGCGCGCAAGGGGTGCCGTATCATTGTGATGCGTCTCAATGGATCGGAAAGTTACCACTCGATCGTTTGCAAACCTGTGATTTTCTGACCGGCGCAGCGCATAAGTTCGGTGGACCAAAGGGTGTTGGCCTATGTCTATTGCCAGCGGAGAATTCGGGTTTTATGTCACTGATTGGTGGCGGACAGGAGTTTGGTCATCGTGCTGGCACCGAGGATGTCGCGGGTATATTGGCAATGGTGGCTGCTCTGCAAGCGGTCGAGCGCGGTTCTGCGCAGGGTCGGGATGCGTTTCTTGTCGAACTCGGCCAAGTGTTGCCGGCGGTCGAGGTGGTTGGGCTTGCGGCGCAGCGCTTGTGCAATACGGCGCTGTTAATCATGCCAGAGTTTGCGAGCGTGCGCTGGATCCGTGCCCTAGAGAAGCGCGGCTTTTTAGTCTCAGCGGGTTCGGCTTGTTCGACCGGCAAGCAGGGGCCGTCGCCAGTGTTAGCTGCGATGGGCGTGCCGGCAGATGCGATGCAGCGAGTGCTGCGTGTGAGCTCTGGTTGGGCGACGAGTGTGGCGGATTGGCTGGCGTTAGCCGCAGCCATGGCTGAATGCCGCTCGATGCTTAGTTCCGAAGCGGACGGTTCGACTTCGACCGTCATTTCTATTTAACCTGGTCTGGCACTTATGCGTTTCCTAAATCTTCGTGTGCAGGACTTTCGTAATGTAGAGTTTGCGGAGCTGGATCTGAGCGCTGGACGCACGTTCCTGCTTGGCGCAAATGGGCAAGGGAAGTCGAATCTGTTGGAAGCGCTCGGGCTGGTCACCGCGCTACGCTCGTTTCGTACGCAGAGTATGTCGGCGTTGCCGCGGCAGGGCAGCGCTGCTTTCACTGCAGTCTATACGATTGAGCATGATGTCGAAGGGCGGACCGAGCTGGAGGTGCAGTCTGGCAAGTCAGGGCGGCGCGTGACGATTGATGGCGAGCGTGTGTCACGACTAGGTGACTTTATCGGTCGCTTTCCGGTCGTGCCGCTGAGTTCGGCAGATTTAATGCTGCTGCGCGGCTCGCCGGCAGAGCGTCGCCGCTTTGTAGACCTGACGCTGTCTGCAATTGACCCAGAGTATTACCATGCGCTGCGTAATTATCATCGTGGCGTCGCAGAGCGAAACCGCCTGTTGAAAAAAGGTGGAAGTGCGGCGGAGCTGTCGGCTTTTGAGGCCGAGATTGCGCCCCATGCGGTGGCTGTGGCGAGTAAGCGACAGGACGGGGTGCAGCGTTTGCGCCAAGTGTTGGTCTCGGTGTATGCCGATATTGCGGAGGCCGATGAAGGCCCGGAATTGGAGTTTAAAGTCAACGCTGCGTGTGAGGATGTTGAATCGGTCAGTCGTATGTTGCACGATGGTCGCAAGCGCGATACGATCATGGGCTCGACGCAAAAGGGGCCGCATCGTGACGATTTTCAGCTAGCACTGAGTGTCGGCGGGGCGAAGGAGTATGCATCCGATGGTCAGCAGCGCGGCTTGTGCGTGGCCTTGCGGATTGCGCAGGCACGGATCTTTCAACAGAGCCTCGGGTTGACGCCGGTATTGCTGGCGGACGATGTGTTGGGCGAGCTCGACCCGCATCGTAAAGCGGGTTTTTGGCGAGCCTGTCCCCCCGAGCTACAGATCATCGCAACAGGCACGGAGTTGCCGGAGGCGAGCGCGGACTGGGCGATTTGGCAGGTGGCGAAGGGACAATTTACGCGTCAGGCGTGAGACCACGAGTCGCCCGTATCTCTAATGTTTCGCATCCAGAGAGTGCTTTAATTCGTGGCGTGCGAGCTTGCTCGCGCCAGAATCTGCAGGGGGGTGACGCTGGCGCCAGGACTTGCGGGGAGGTGCCGCTGGCGCCAGAATTTGCAGGGAGGTGACGCTGGCGCGAGCAAGCTCGCACGCCACGAGGGATGCGGCATGTTCGGGCCAACCTAGCTTGGTTTAATGGCTTGGCGTTGGAGGCGCTGGCAGTTTGAGCTCTTCGACCACGGTTAATTTGCCCTGTGGGTCGCAATTGGCACGCAAGCCGATGAAGCTTTGGTGGTATTGGTCAAAGTAGGGCCAGATTAAGGTATGGTCGGTCTCGGGAATCTTAAGTTGATCAATCGCGTCGCGGCTGAAGAATTCGAAATGCCCTTCATCGATCGCGCCAGGCAGGTGGTTAGTCGGGATGCGGCACTCGAATAGGAACATCAGCCAGTGACTGGCGCCTTCGTAGCTCTTTTCTGAGACATAGCCGAAGCAGTGCAGATCCTGGTCGGATAATTCGAGTCCCACTTCCTCGTGGGCTTCGCGGCGGGCGCATTCGTAGGGCGATTCACCCGCGGCCATGTCGAGCTTGCCGCCGATTGGGCTCCAGCAGCCTTTATTGGGGGCCTTCAAGCGTTGGATCAGCAAGTGTTCGCCTGCTGCGTTGCGAATGAAAATGAGTGCGCTGATTTTAAAAGGAAGTGACGTAGGCATAGAGATTTACGTTTTGGTAAGCTGAGTTTTGGCGCAAGTGTATTCGAGCGGATGTGGTCGGATCCTATGCTATCCTCTTTCGCCGAGTTGACGTTAGGTTGGGCAGGTGCACGTTAATAGGCTTTTTTGAGTGAGAAAGTTATTGCTTTGGCAATCATCTCTACATAACCAATATACCTTCTGCCGTGCTTTTGTACGGCGTTTCAGTTTCTCCCCTCGCTGTAATGTCCGAATTCTCCCCCTCAATTCTCTCATCTCTTAATAGTTTTACTATTTGTGGCTGCGCGTGTATTGAGTGCATTGTAGGTTGGGTTTTAACTGAAACGAGGCCGTTGTTCTCGGAGTTCCGCTAACCCTTCCACCCCCGTGGTCAGCTATTTCGAGCTAATATACGTATTTTAATTTTTTTATCCATGAGTTCATCTAAACGTTTAATCATTAACTGCGGCGCCAGTCGAGTCACTGCTGCGGTGGTTTCTTCGCACGCAGGGAGTCTTCAGATCGAAAAGTTGGTCACGGAAGAGCTTCAATACGATTTCTCAAATGAGGAAGCGATCCTGCCAAGTGTGGGCGCAGCGCTGCAGGTGTTAGCGCAGACTCACAAGCTTTCTGGTAAAGCGACGCTGATCATTCCTGGGAATCAGGTGCTAACGAAGACGATTCGCATCCCGCACATTGAAGAGGCTAAGCGTGCGCAGATTATCGCCTTTGAAGCACAGCAAAATATCCCTTATCCGCTAAACGAAGTGGTTTGGGATAGTCAGGTTGTCGGTGATGATGGTGTGGAGACTGAAGTGCTGTTCATTGCGGCGAAGTCAAACTTGGTGGATGAGTTTTGTGGTTATGTGTCTGCGGCGGGGTTTACGGCGGAGGGTATTAGTGCTGCGACGGTGCTAGATTATAATGCGCTCCAATTCGCGTACCCTGAATTGGATGACGATGTGCTGTTGATCAATATCGGTGCGCGTTCGACCAACCTACTGTTCCGCAATCCAGAGGGGTTCTTCGTGCGTAATATTCAGTTGGGCGGCAACTCACTCACGCAGAATATAGCCGACAGCCTCGGTAAGCCTTTCGTTCAAGCGGAGGCGGTGAAGCACAAGTTTTTTGCCGGGAAGAACAGCTATTCTGAGGATGACTCAGGTGCGCAGCTGCTAAACACCTGTTCCGAGTCGTTCATGCGCCGCATGAGCCAAGAGATTACGCGTTCAATCGTGAACTATCGCCGGCAGAAGGGTGGCGCCGCACCGAAGCGCATTTTGTTGAACGGTCGGGGTTCATTGTTGCAGGGCTTAGCCGAGCAACTGTCGACCACTCAAAAAGTGCCAGTCGAGTTTTTTGATCCACTGCAAAATGTCACGTTAGAAGGATCGATTGATACCGATATCGATGTGCTACGTATGCAGACCAGTGAGATCATCGGTGAAGCCTGTCGCGGGATGATCCCAGATACCGCGGGAGTGAATCTATTGCCGGAGAGCATTCAAAGCGCGATGGCGTTTGCCCAGAAGAAACCTTTCATTTTAATTGCGGCGGCCTGCCTCGCGTTGGCACCGTTCCCGGCCTTAGTGGCCTTTAAGAGTGCCAACTCAGCCTATTCCGAGCAGGTGCAGGTGATTCAGTCTGGCCTTCAGCCACTACAGTCGAGTCTAGTGCAGATCCAAGACTTTCAAGCGCAAGCCGAAGTGGCTAGTCTAGCGATTCAGCGCGTCGAAGGCTTGGTCAATTCTAAATCAAACTGGATTCAGTTCTTCGCCGAGCTGCAGGAGAGTCTTCACCTCGCCGAAGATGTGTGGCTGGATAAGCTCAATATTCTGCGTGAGCAGTCTGCGGATGGGAAGTCCTCCTATGAAGTGGTTGTCGATGGGCAGTTGCTTGTGCGTGAGGCTGTCAATGGCGCTGAGAATGTGGATGAAAACGCATTGTCCGATCAGCTGAAGAGCTTGCGTGCTAGTTTTGAAGATTCTGAGTTCATCGTCTCGTCGCATTCACCAGTTATTACTTGGACCAAATTACAAGAAGGTCTCAATGTTCTTCCTTTCAGTATCAATTTGGTCGTGGATCCGGCTAAACCATTATAATTCCTATGGGTTTATTTAAGAAAAATCCTGCCTTCTGTGTCTTCTGTGTGGTTGCTGTGCTCGTATTTGCGGCCGGCGCTGCGCTAGTCGTGATGGAATCTGGCAAGCTCTCGACGTCGCAGAAAAAAGTTGCAAGTGCAGATAGCCAAATTAACGGCTTACTGGCTGCGAACCCGGCTCCGACTCCTGCAAATGTGCAAGCTGCCCAGCAAAATGCTGAAGCGCTGAGCGCTAAATTGCTAAGCATTCGCGAGAATCTACAGCGTGGCTCACGCTTAACGATTTCGAATGACGGCACGCGAGTCATGTCTGGCTTGCAGAAGTATATATCCAATTATCGCAGGCAAGTCGCGTCGCATATTAATGCGGCGCAGGTCGCAGCGCCGATTCAGATACCGGCTGATTTCGCGTTCGGTTTTGAGAAATATCTTAAAACGACGAATATTTCAGAAGATTCGAGCATCGTGCCTCAGTTGGATAAGCAGCGCCAGGTGCTGAGCTACATTCTGAATCAATTGATTGCGGCTGATCCGGCCGGCATTCAAGTCGTGGAGCGTGAACTCCTGGGAAGTGCGGACACTAAGGTGTCTGGCTTTCAAATCAACCCAGCCGTCTCAGCTCGGGTGCCAGGTGCGATCGATACGCTCGCCTTTCGCGTGACGTTTACCGGCTATACACCGACCCTACGTAAGTTTCTTAACAATTTAGCGCAGTTTGATCTGCCGATCGTGGTGCGCAGTGTCGTTGCGGATCGTCCGGCGACCAATGCGAAAGCCGCAAAATCGAAGCAAAGCAAGGCGAGCAACATTGATGATATCTTCAGTGTGTTCGGTGGGTCTTCTGCCCCTGCTGAGGCCGCCTCAACAAAGGCTGCACCGCAAGCCAATCAAACACCTGTGATCTCCGAGACAGAATCCAGCTTTACCGTGACTCTTGAATTTATCGAAATCATCCTGCCCTCTAATTCTGAGGAGAACCCTGCTTAATCTCACATGAATAAAATATACGATAAACTGCTACTCGCAGTCGCTGTATTAGCACTCCTCGCGAGTGTTGGGTTCTATGTGAAGAAATCGGCAGAGCTGCCTACGGCTGCGTTGCAGCTTGGCCAGCCGAACGACAATCCATATCAAGTGATTCCCGTACCAACCTCGTCTGCAGTCACGGTCACGTGGCCGCAGGCTACAGAGACCAGTCAGCAGCCTACGGATGAGCTCTACGATGTGTTTACGCCGCCAAAGATTTGGGTCAATGCGGACGGTTCTTTTGGCTTCAAGTCTCCCATCGATAAGACCCTGCCAAAACCGCCATTTGGCATTTATCTGGCGAAAATCAAACGTGATCCGTATCGCCTCCAGATCGAAGGCTATATCGAAGAAGACTTAAACGATGCCTCCAAGAGCTTGGTGCTACTGTTTGACGAAGAGCAGCAGCAGCAGGTACGTGCCCGCGTCGGCCAAGCGAAGGCGAAGTCCGAGTTTATCCTCGTAGACTTTACCATCGAGCGGGTTAAAGACAAGGACGGCAATATCTCTAAGAACGTGAATGTGACCTTACTGGATCAGCGCTCAGGCGAACAAGTCATTCTCACGCACGGTGAGCGCTTGTACCATGATAGCACCACGATCATTCTACGTTCGGACCAAGATGCATCGGTTGAAATTGTACTCGATAAAGCGCCCCAAGCGTTCGAAACCCCTGCAGGCAAATACCTGTTACAGGAAATAAACCTTGAAGCATCCAGCGTCACAGTAAAGAAACTAGCGAATCAAGAGCTCGAATTGGACTCTGAGACCGAGCAACTCTACCTGACTACCTCAAACGAACCAGAAATCCCCGCCACCGCAGACCCTGAACCCGCATCCGATCAATCCTTCGATTTCAATTTCTAAGACTCAAAAATTTAACAAATAGCCACCATGCTACCTCTAAATATGAAAAAATATCTCGCCGCACCAAAGCGCGCCTCAGCCATCCTGATGGCTGCCGCGCTTGTAACCTTTACTGTCGTCGGGCCACCAGTGGCCGAGGCACAAAATGCACCTGAGAAAATTCAGCTGATGGCCGCAGCGCTGCGCGCTCGTGATTCGGGCGACCTCACGCTGGCCAAGAATAAGACAGAAGAGCTGATCAAGATCGCGCCGAACGATAGCAACGTGCAACGACTGCTCGCTTCGATCAACAAGGATCTTGATCGCAGCGCAGCGAGTGGCGCCGTCTTTGGCCAAGCAGCAGATGCGTCGATCGACGCGGTGATGACTACTCAGACTGCGACGGCTCAGTCAACGCCGGCTAAGGCACCTGCTGAGCCCAAGGTGGCTGCTAAGCCCAAGGTGGCTGCTCCCTCAGCCGCAGACTCACTCGTCGCCGCCGCAACAGCCGATCAGGATGCGAAGATTGCCGCCGCTAAAAATGCGCTCGACGAAGCAGAGCAACTTGCAGAGCTCGGTGCTTATACGGACGCCGCTGGATTGCTCAATGCAGCGAGTGCCAGCCTCACACTCAACACGTCGACCGCAGACGTGCTCGACGATCTCGAAGATGCCAAGGCAGCGATCGTGTTGACCGAAGCCAAAGCACTGGCGGCATCGGGCGATGCCAAGGGCGCGGAGGCACTGCTCGAAGATTATCGCGCAGCAGGTGGCAATTCCAAGGCAGCCAACTTGTTGGCAACCGATCTGGATCGTCAGATTTCGAATCCATACGACCTGTCGATTCAAGACATTAGCCCTGAATATGTGGCACAAAGCAAAATAATCCGTGATCTGCTGACACGTGGCCGTGCCCAGTATCTGAACGGTGATTACGACGGTGCCACTGCGACATTCAAAGAAGTTGAGGCGCGCGACACGAATAATACCGAAGCGAAACTCTTCCAAACTCGTATTGCCGAGATTCTCGGCGGGATTCACGCTCAGAATATATACAAGACCCGTGAACAGATGCTGACGGAAGTCGACCAAGGCTGGGAACGTCCCAAGGTGTTTGATGTCAACACCGGCGCACAAGTTGTTGATGCGGGCGATAGCAGCACGCAGCGCAAGTTGAGCAGCATTATTATCCCACAGGTTAATTTTTCTGGGATGGAATTGACGCGTGTGATTGAAACACTGTCTGAACTCTCGGTGGAATATGATCCAGAGCGTGTCGGCGTAAATATTGTCGTGTTGTTTAATCGCGAGCAGAGCAATCCACGTGTGAACATCAGCCTGCGTAATTTGAATCTCGATCGCATTTTGCAGTTTGTCACCCAACAAGTAAACTTCGCTTACGACGTCGGTGCGGATGCAGTCACAGTCGCTCCTAGCGATGGCTTAGATGGCACGTCTAATACCATCACCGAGTTTTTCCCGATTTCACGTGCAACTGTGATTCGATTGACTGGATTTCGTGATGTTGGCGGCTCGTCTGGCGGTTCAGTCGATCCATTTGCAGCCCCCTCCAGTGGTGGTTCCAGCGCACCCTCGCAAAACGACGAAGTCGAGGCATTGCAAGTCTTCTTCCAAAGTGCAGGCGTTAACTTTGATCTACCAGGCGCGAGTCTCGCATTTGATGGTGAGCAACTCATCATCACTCAAAGCCGCCGTAATCTCGAGCGCATGCGCGTCATCCTGCGGAACTACAACGAAGTGAAGCAGGTTGAAATCGAAACGAAATTCCTTGAGGTACAGCAGGGCGATCTTGATGAGCTTGGCTTTGACTGGAATGTCAGCAAGGATGGCACGACTATTTTTGAATTTGCTCCACGTAGTTTGTCGGATGCATTCGGGGTGGCTACGGATGGTTCTTCGATTCAAATATCTAGTCCTAAGGTAGACATTTTTGATGATCTTGGTAACATAGTCGGCGGAATTGCAGAGGTGGACAAAAATTTTCCTTCCCCTCCACCATCGTTGCCAAACAATGTTGATCTAGGTACGAATGGTCTTTCAGTCTCAAGTGTTGTTAAGACCCTCGGCTTGGGGGCATATGATGCAGATTTTGCTTTGCGCGCACTTTCGCGTAAGTCGGGCAGCGATTTGATGAGTGCGCCCAAGGTCACGGTGCTTTCTGGTAAGCGCGCTACCATCACTGTGGCGCAAGAAATGCGTTATCCAGAAAGTTATGGCGACATCGAGTCGACCGTGTCTTCGGGTAGCAGTGGGGGTGGTGATAATAATAGCAGCGGCGGCGGTGGTATCTCCATCACTGCCGGCACACCGCAGGATTTCGTCACACGTAATGTCGGTGTTGAAATGACCGTCACGCCAAACGTT
>Ga0115005_10003331_pt1 | contig 12829 bp, 10 predicted proteins | sample ArcOceMetagenome_FD_87163 | JGI IMG/M metagenome (GOLD analysis project Ga0115005, IMG submission 87163) | Marine eukaryotic phytoplankton communities from Arctic Ocean - Arctic Ocean - Greenland ARC118M Metagenome | ecosystem: Environmental > Aquatic > Marine > Oceanic | place: Arctic Ocean... | reverse complement strand
TTGTCTTCTAGCAACAAAGTAATTAAAGGACGAAGCCACCATACACGACGTATTCTGTCGCCACCAAAATAAAGAAGCGAGATGACATTCTGTCTCAAAGCAATGATGCGTGTAATCTAATTCGTCCCAATAACATGTACCGGTACATTATTAATTCCTCCAAATAACATGTACATTATATATATCATTGATGTTAACACCATCCAGTCATGTGCTCTCTCTTTCTCTACCTCTACTACCACCGCCTTTCTTTGATGCTACTGCGCAATCGTACACGGGATGCCATTGACTGGGATTTCAATATTTGGCCTTTGTAAAATCTCATTTTCTCTTGGACTCGGAGTCGCAGGAGGAGCCCAAGAACTGCTCAACACGTTTTCACAATGTGCATTCCTTCTTTGTGATTCTTTTACGAATTGATTGCGAGCCCTAATGGATTCCTCAGACTGTACTGGACCAGTCGAGTGCAGCATCGCACGTCCTTGTGGTGTATCATTCTGTTCACCATTGTTATTCGTCGTCAATAATGTCGTGTCAACATTTGAATTTCCTTCTTCGTGTTCAAGTTGAGTCTGCTGGCCCTGCGCCTCTTCTTCCTCCTCCTTGAGCGCAAAGAATTTTCTCCATGCTGATCTGTACGATGTTGGAAATAGATTCAACATGATTTCATGATGAGATTGTGTGCAATTGACAAGTGGCGCTAATGTACTGAGAACAGTATTCAATATCACGATTGTTGTTTGGTGGTTTGATCATTGACTGACTTACATTGTGGCCCATGAATTTGGGTTACTGGTAGTATTGGTCACCTGGTGAATGTAATTTTAAGAGACATGAGTAAAGCTAAGAGTCTATAGTCCAAGAACTTCACTTTGTGAACAAGTCACACCACGATCAGAGCACGACGAAGAAGCAGCAGCAACAGCAGCAGCAGCAGCAACAACAACAGCAGAAGAAAGAACAACGAAGAACAATAAGATAGTAAGTGGATTCTACTACCTGGTCTAATAAATAAAATCTATACCTCCTTCCCCTAACACAAGGCATGCAATACTTACTTGGCCACTACGGTTAAAAATACGAACGAGGGATACAATACGGCTCGCCATGATCGATTGCAGTAATAATGTTGAATGATGTTGTTTTATGTTTTATGTTTTATGTTGCTCTTTTGACTTTTGGATGTTTTGTTGTCAAAGAACTTCAGAGCGAAACAGGAAAGAAGAGAAGAGAAAAGAGTGAGAGTTTCGTCCATCCAACCCTTGTTGAGCGAAGAAGCAACACATCCGACATCCAACGACGCAACATCCGACATCCGACATCCGACACCAGCAATAACAACACGCTGTTGCCCTTGCCCTTTTGCTGAAGCTCACACCCTTTTCACATTCAGAATAAAATCACCATGACTGCTGAAACACTTGACAGCACCGAACTTTATGCATTGGGATCCGTAAGTTTAAAAATTCATGTAACTCCAAACGAAGAAAAAGACATGACAGAAGGTTATGTGGATAATTCAACATTCGTTGGATTCAAACTCTCCCTCTTCTAGTTCTATTGCATGGTATCGATATTGAATATCTCTAACCCGCGTAAATTACATGAACTTTCATCATCACAACAGGGCATCAACGTATGTTGCAACTCTGCAATCCAATCCTACACCACTGCTTCAGCGGCAAAACTCCACCCATCCGCGAAAGAGCTTCAAATCGAATCACTCCAATCCTGCGTTTCTGCAGTTACAGTCGTTGCTTCCAATAACTGCACGGAAGAGTTTGACGCTATGAAGGCATGCTTGACCAGCAACAAGAGGCAGTGGGTCAAGTGCGAGGCGTTGAAAAAGGGGCTGGATCTTTGTCTGGTGAAGAATAAGGCTGGAGAGCTTGCAAACTAATTTTATAGGAGAAGGAGAGACTAGAGATTGAAACAGAGATTTGGATTGGATTTGTTAAACGATGGATGGATGGAAGTGTAAAACAAGGAAGGATAGAAGGATGGAAGGCAAGGATTCAAGGAAAAGCAACCCAAGAGATTTGATACAGTTTTGCAATAATTACAGTACTTACTGCTTGCTGCAAACGATGAAGAGAAAAAAAGAATCGAGACTGCGATTCCTGGATGTAAAAAACTAATAAGTCACGCTACAAAACAGCAAAACGCACTGCTCACTTTTAAGTGTGCACAAGTACAGTACCATATGTTTTGTATACAGTTGACACATGTGACGGTCACAATGGCAAACCGCATTTTACCCCTTTCGTTCACATGGAATTTTCATTATATTGAATATTCACAGTAGGTTTGCGACATCTTTCTGATATATAAATTCATACTCCAATTATTAGCACTGGCACCCCAACATACTGTACATTGCACATATGAAACGAGACGAGGAATCCAAGGATCAAGACAAAGATAAAAATGGAAACAAGGAGAAGGATCTTCCCCGTTCCATGCAACCCGTTATTCCAGAGCCCAGGCACAGGTGCGTTGGGAGTTTTGGCAACATGTTTAGCTGTGTGGTCTAAAGAAGAATGCGAATTCGTTCGTGTGCTCATGATTTGTTTTCACATTTTTACAGGGTTGCACCTCGAGGTATTTCTTCCGGAAGTAAGCAAACATGTCTCATCGCAAATAGATGAATGTCGAAACAATCTCATGGCTCACTTTCAACTTCTTTCTCACTTTTTGAAATAGTCTCATTCCGAAATCTGCCAGCACCGTCCCTTCAATCCATTCGTAAAATATGCGAGCATTATGAAGCAAAGTGTTCTGGACAATATTCCTCTCTTGCATCGAGGTATGTTCTCCAAATGGCCAAAGAGATTCAGACTCAACTTGATGCAATTGAAAAGGAGGGAAATTGGTCCGATAGGGGGCTGGGCTTTGCCAGAACGGGCGGTAGGAGGAAAAGTACCATGGGGAGCACCATAAGTGAAAGATATCAGAATGCTGCAGAAGGAGCGAGGAGAAATTCTTGTGCAAGTGGTGGTATTGGTGATGGTGATGGTAACGGTAACGGTAATGGTCACGGTCACAGTAGAAGATTTTCTGCTGTTGGTGGAGAGGTGGAAGATGTGACGCAGGGTGTACGAGAATGTTTTAATGATGCCATGCATGCGAGCGTACTGTGGGGCGCGACTGATATAGATTTGGAAGGAGCTGCTCAACGGCGTGCATCTCTTGCCTCTGGAATTCATTCCATATATCCTGAATTGACTGAAATGAAGGAGCTGTTGATCAAAACTAAGGACGAGTTACAGAACAAAGCAAGAGAGTTGGAGCAAAATGAACAGGAAAGCCGTCAAAAGCTTGAGCTTGAGAGAAGGCACTTTAGGAACACAAGGGAGCTATTAATTCAACAGCATCAAGAAGAGATTCATCAGCTGTCCAAGGATGTTGGCAATGTGAAGAAGGATGCTAAGGTTGTTATTGAGTTTGTGAGGAGAAAGGCAAACGAGGCTTTGGATGGAGAAATGGAGAAGAGAAGAACCGACAAGATGAGGATGGATAGAGAACTACAAGAAAGGGAACGGAACTTAAGGGAGAGATTCAATCAGCGCTTGGAAACTGTCGAAAAGCAAGTGGCGCATGCCTTACATCAAGAGCATTTTGTAGTGGAGACAAATAATGACGAAAAAAGGCACCGAAAGCAAGATGACACCATCGCAAGCCGATTATCATCTTCTCCGCGACCGCTGAGGAGACTGGCATCGCCTAAAAATGGCAACTCACGATCAAAATCTAATCTGCATATTCGCGTCCCACCTAGTCAATCTGATGCATCTGTCCAAGGTGAAGTCATGACCAATGATAGCATTTCTACTCATGAAGGTCAGTACTTCACGTTCACCGACAATCGCGAATGGTTTCAGGAACGTATCAGCGAACTGGATAAGTGGACAGACACGTTGGCCAATTCACTGAACACTGCACGAGACGCTCCTTTCGATGAGGATACTAATGCATCGAACTCGCCAACTTTTATGCCTCATCCTCCACCAGTGAGGAGAATATCGACAATAAAAAAATGGGAAATTTGACCCGTTTGTTGTTGTTACACTTTCACTTATACCTGTATTTATTTAACTTACGTTTATGGTATTCACGTATTTTCCCTAGATGTCATTTTGTATTTTGATTCCCTATTCCACAGGTATCCCGGGATAATCTAAACTGTAACTGAAGAAGCATCAGCATTTTTTGAATCTTCCTCCGGTTCCTCAGCAGTTTCTTCAGGACGAGGGACCATAGGAGAAATTTCCTCTATCTCTTGCTGCGCAGGGGCCTCTACCACTGCTTCTGTCGCTTGCTCTTCCATCACAGTGTCTTCCTTGACATCATCTCCGTTTACGACATCTTCGGTAACAGCAGGAGGCTGATCGGTTGGATTCTGTGCAACAGCTTCTGATTCAGCAGCCGCAGCATCGGCGGGGGACGCAACGTAACCACCTGGCAATGGAGGGGGGTACCCTTGAGCATAGGCAGGAGCAGGGGCGTACGGACCTGCAGCTCCTGCGAAATCAGTTGGAAATTGTCCTGCAGGAAATGGATGGTACGCGGCAGCAGCGATAGCTCCGGGTGGGATGGCAGTCGCGGACGAAAGTGATGGGGGGTTACTACCGGGATTGGTAGTTTGGGAGTACGATGCTCCAGGTGTAGAACTATTAAATCCTTGATTCTTGCCTGGGGCAATAATTTGTCCCTGCTTATTGACCATCAATTGCACTTGCTGGATTGCAGCTGCAATGAGTTTCTATTTGGGCGTGGATGAAACAATATTGGAGTGTCAGTCGTCATTCTTCTTTAACGACAGTGATGTGCGTTTAAGCGATACAATCTTTCCGGAACTTACCTCACGGCCGTGTGTCTGGAATTTTCTCTGAATGGTACTGTACCAATGATTCTTAATGTCATTGTCCGATCTGCCTGGAAGTTGTTTTGCGATGTTAGCCCACCTATTCCCATGATGTTCATGCAACGCAATCAAAATAGCTTCTTCGTCGTCTGTCCATTCTCCCTTCTTTAAATTAGGATCCAAATGGTTTACAAAGCGCTCACGGCACTGTTTTCCTTGACGCCCAGGCAAGTGCGCAGCGATCTTGGCCCACTTTCTTCCATATAATGCTCTTTTATCACGGAGAATTTGATCTTCTTCTGGAGTCCAGGATCCCTTACCCTTGATTACGGGTGGCTTCGTCATACTATTCCACTTTTGTAGGCATTCAAATGCAGTCTTGCTGGGGAATGTTGCAGCGATGTCATTCCACCTTGGGGTGGCTGCAACAATGAATACAATGTTGGTGAAACAAATAAAATTGAGTCGTGATGAAAGATAAAATACATAAAACACTGCAACAAAATCATACACCAACTCACTATTTGGGAACTGTGTCACCATCTCTCTCAACATTTCGGTTTCTTCTTCGGTCCAGTCTTGCGTTGAGGACGAGGATCCCTCTCCTTCAACCTTAGCTCTCTTGGCATCTGGCATATCTGTATTCTCTGCAGTGCGTTTCAGCAACACTGGCACAGATGCAGCCTCACCTGGCACCGGAGTACCCAAATACATGTTTTGCATTTCACGCAACTTCAACCTGGTATATCTCTGGAGGCAATTGAGAGCGGTCTTCTCCGGCAACTTGGCGGCAATTTCATCCCATACTTGAGAATCTGCATCATCTAGAAGATCCGCATCGGGGCTTTTGGCTATCTTCGCATGTTCTACGGCCACCATCAGTTCCCTCTCCTCTGTCGCAGTCCATGTTTGAACCTCGGCTTCTTCCTCGGCTACCTCTTCCTCGGCAACTTCTTCCTCGGCTACCTCTTCCTCGGCAACTTCTTCAGCAACTACTTCCTTAGTATCTTCTTTAGTATCTTCTTTAGCTTCTTCTACCACTGTTTCTTCTTCAGCGGGGGGACTACTAGTGGTAGCGGCGGGAGGAGAGGTATCAGCGGGCGGCTCGATACTAGTCGCCTCCGCTGCATCGTCTACCGCGACTTCCGGAACTGGTGCTATTTCCACAGTAGCATCAGCGACTGTTTCCTTTGAATCTTCCTTTTCGCTCATGTTAGGTTCTGTTTTGATGTTGTGGATGAGGGTTAGTGGCAGTTATCGGTTATTATAACGTGCAGTCTCAATCCAGTTAACGAGCTGTTGTGTGCGGTTAGAAAATGCTCTTTATTTGTTGAGTTCGCCAGGTTGATGGTAGATGATGACCAACCGACCGTTACGGGATTAAAATTTGGTTAACGACAATATAACCATTGGATAGGTCTTTTTAAAGAATCTGACGGTGGAGTTCTCATCTCACAAATGAAAAAGAATCTTGACATGAATGTTTTGCTTCTCATTATCAGAGATCGGAAGCCTATTCAAACAAATTATAAATTTGTTCTTCTATTTCAACCAATATGAACATCTTTATACTTATACTTGCATTTTTCGCTTCCCTCCAGCTGCAGACGTTAGAAGTATACGCAACTCCAGCACTTTGCGCTGATAATGTTACCGAAGGATATTCAGATTGGACGACTCTTCGAAACGCGTTTGGGAACCTAGTAATGCCATCTAACGCTATCTTAACCCTATGCCCAAATTCCGTGGTACAGAATCATGACGAAGAGTTCATGGGACTTCAAATTCTCGCTGGAGGGAATATATTGCTTCAGTGTGGCAACGATGGGTCGAGAAAAAACAAATGCGTGATCGCGAGTGTGGGAGAAGGAAGTCATATTACAATGGGGGGAGACTCTAACTTTGACAGTATAACACGTAATATTACAGTGAAGGGAATCAAATTCAAACAGGCTACCGTCGTTCCGTCGATTGTGATCAACTCAATACTTGGGAAAGGTACTTATTCGTTCATCGACTGCATTTGGGAAGTAAGTTTATATATGTTGGATGTTTGTTTATACTTGGCACAATGGATTGTAAGATGAAAAATCTATACTGATACGGAATTTTGTGTGTTAAAGGACAATCTTGGTGGGTCCGCCGTTTCTTTTGTTCCTAAAGGTGAACAGTCGTCCCTTGCATTTAAAGATTGTGATTTCATTGTAAGTTACTAGCTAGTGCATACGACAATTTGACTTAGCTTCAGAGTATCTTCAAGTCTAACCATCTCAGCGATTGCTGTAATTCGAAATGTGTTGTACAGGCCAGCAATCATGCCGTTCATATTCAACCGCAACTTGGTTCATCCGTTTCATTTGAAGATTGTGTCTTCAAAGTAAGTTTTACCTTGTATACTATTATATTATGCACGACTATTTGAATTAGCTTCATTGCATCTTCAAGTCTAACCATTCAGTGATTGCTACTTTTCTACTTGTTTTCATGCAGAACAACAATGTTGCCGCCCATATTCACCCTGATCGCTACTCAACTGTTGCATTTAAAAATTGTGATTTCGTTGTAAGTACCTAGTGTAGTATTATAAATGCATGACGACGATCTGAATTAGCTTTAGAGCATCTTGAAGTCTAACCATCTCTGATTGCTGCATTGCTGATATACTAAATGCTTTATACAGAACAACTGCAGATCGATATACAACGAAAATGCAGGTGTCGAGATTGATAGTTGTGTATTTATCGATTATGAAGCAATGGTGAGTCATTAAGATGCAAGAAACATGGAGAATATAATTCCTTCGTTTTCAGTTTACTGATCTCCATTCTTTTTTTGCGCAAAGGAACAAGATGCCAATTCATTTTTTTGTGTACCGGTAAGTAATACTGGTGGCCATGTACAGTTATCTTTCTTCATCATCACGCACTAACGCAATTGCAATGAATTGCATTGCATTGCATTGCATTGCATTGCATTGCATTGCATTGTATGACCACGTTAGGATCATTTTATCGTCAGTATTCACCAACAAGGAAATTTAAATTTGACAAATTCTTGCTTCCGAGGACTCAATTCAAATAGAGATGCTTTTGTTCTCGCCAGCCGTTCTTTAGAGGAAGGCTTGGAATACATTCAAAGTGGAAGTTATGCGTGTGGCACATCATCCTGTCTTGGTACTAATATGTCAACTTCCTCTGCGGGTTCCTTCTGTTTTCCATTCGCCGCAGAAAGCTGCCCGTTGGCAAGGTTTGACGATTGCCCTGCTCCTCGCTCAATTTCTCAGCCGACCGCTTCGCCTTCGTCTTCGCCTTCGCCTACGCCATCCTCGTCCCCGCCTAAATGGTGTAAATGGACCTCATATGGCATCGTTTTTGTAGTGACTTCGCTTACTTTTCTGTTGATGTAAAATGTCAATTCATAATAGTAAACAAAACAATGACGAAGATACTGTACTTTTACTCCGTGTAAACAAAGCCTTATAACCAGTGTTGCACTTTGAACTTATACTATGCAAACCAACCAAAACCTTCCCTGGTGACGTCATTATATCGAGTTTGGTTTCACATACACCGCTCATCTACAAAATCAAAGGAGAAATCTTTCTCAGTCTCTTTCTCGTGTCACGACAGGACGTCAACAAAGCAGCACGACAGCAGCACGCACGACGACAGCCTTGCTTTCCCTTCTCATTCAATCATTGTTCAAAGCAACTGTATAAGTAGTCTTGCCAATAAATTGTACATTGACCATGTTCTCCCTAGCTTCAAGACGCATTGCCCCAAGGGTTGTTGCAAAGGCATCTCCGGCTTTTGCATCTTTCCGTTTCATGTCTTCACTCCCTTCTACAATGAGGGTAAGTTTAGTTTTCTCAAATGTGGAATGCATATTCATATCGATCTTTTATCATAGCACTTGCATTTATTTGTTGTGCACTTTGGATACCGATTAAATCTTTCTTCACCATCTAACTAACATACATTGAACATTCATATTCAAATATATCTTTTCCTTTCTCCCACGTCCCACCTATAGGCAGCAGTTGTTAGAGAAACTGGAGATGCACACCAGCTCAAAATGGAATCTGACTTTCCCACCCCCGAACTCAAACCGGGCCAAGTCATTGTCAAAAACAAATTCGCAGGAATCAACTTCATCGACACCTACCACCGCAAAGGACTCTACGCCAGAGACCTACCTTTCATCGGAGGACAAGAGGGAGGCGGAGAAGTTGCAGCTGTATCTGACGAGGCAGCAGCTCAGGGAATCAAGATTGGAGATCGTGTCGCCTACTCTGTTTTCGGAAGTTACGCGGAGTACACTGCTGTCCCGGCTGCTAAGCTTTTGCCCGTTCCTGATGAAGTTGAGTTGGACGTAGCTACTTCCTGTGTTGTACAGGGATTGACTGCTCATTATCTTACTTCTTCTGCTCATGCTGATTTGATCAAGGAGGGAGAATGGTGTTTGATTCACGGTGTTGGAGGAGGAACTTGTCAGTGGGCTGCGCAGATGGCAAAGATTCGTGGATACAAGGTCATTGGTACATGCTCCAAGGGTAAGGAAGATGTTTGCAAGGATTTGGGATGTGATGAGCTCATCGTTTTGGACGAGGTTTCCGGAACTTCTTATGAGGATTATGAGTCTATGGATATTGTGGCAAAGGTCATGGAAGTTACCGATGGAAAGGGTTGCAAGGCTGTCATTGATGGAATTGGAAAGAGCACCGTTGATATTTCCATCAATTCTCTTGCTCACAGGGGAATCTTTCTTTCGTTTGGAAATGCTTCTGGCGCTGTTCCTGCTTTCCCTGTATTGAGGCTCATTGGAAAGTCTGCATATGTTACCAGACCCAAGCTTTTGGATTACACTACCAACAGAGAGGAATTGGTCTGGCGTGCGGATGAGATCTTTGGATGGTTGAAGGATGGAAACCTCAAGGTTTCCGTTGATACCTGCTTCCCATTAGACCAGGCTGCTGAGGGACATATGTATCTTGAGGCTGGAAAGAGTAAGGGTAAGGTATTGTACGAAATCTAAATTGGTTGGATGGCATTATAAATGTATCATACATTGAAGTAATAAGAGATGGAAGTTACAAAGCATGCTTTTGGATATTATAAAATTCATTTCATGATGTGCGAGTTCTGTCAAGTGATTGATGATATTTAGGTTCAAACATTTGTTTCATGCATTCAGTAAACAGTAAAACATGTCATGTCATGACATTTATAAAGATGGATCTCATTAATTATATTTTTGTACGTTTCTGCGTGTCTTATGAGTTGGTGATATCAATCATATGTCATGTCTTTTTAAAGATCGGATCTTATTAATTATATTTTTGGAAAATTCTGCGCAGGAGTACTATAATGAGTCATTCCTTGTAGCTTTTATTCGTGCTTACATCCAAGGAATCCATTGCGTTTGATAAATCAGACATATTATCTGCAAACATGGAGGGGTCTACTTTCGTTTTTGGCATTGAGTCAAACCTTTGTTTTGATATCATGGCAGCCGCCGTTTTGTTGCTAAAGTCTGAGAGATCAGACAGCATAGAAGTGGCAGATACCCCCTTTTGGGGAGCAAGATGTGGTCGGGATGCTGTTGCTGTTGATGTATAGTTATGAGAGGCATGACCATTGAAGTAGTCATGGTAAGGCGACGTCGAATTCGAGAATCTTGATTGCTGCACGTTCGTCGAATTTGAGAATCTTGATTGAGCATTATGAGATTGAGTGTTATGAGATTGAGTGTTATGAGATTGAGATGAGTTCTGGTGTGAGTTTGAATGCGAGTGCGCATGCATTGCCGCATGAGAGACATTCGGCGGAGGCGCCATGTCCATTCTCGGACTCGGCATCCTACTCTCGTCTTCTTTGATATTTGGCAGCCCGTGTAAGCGTTCAAATGCATCAATATTAGCGGGGCTAATAAGGTTTTCGAGGATCTGCGACTCATAAGTAGATAGTGAAGCTTTTCCGAGAGATTTATCAGAAGTTTTTGTGTTTTCAGCGAGGATTCCGTGCCTGATGTCAAGCGGTTCGAGGTGTTCTAGATCATGACTCAACATTTTGTGCATGGAGTTTCCAGGGCTTAGAGGGTTGCTAGTCATGCTGGCATCATCCAGCGTGTCGAAGGTCTGCACCCACGATTCGCGAGACATGGAGTCCATGCGATCAAAACGATCAAAGCTCCCCATGCGCGTTGGTCTCCCTCTTTTAGGAGCTTTTTCATTGGCCGATCCAGTGCTCAGCAGACCACTGGAGGATTGACCAGACGATGTTCCGAGAAACTCCTTGACAGACTGGCGATATTCTTCTTTTGTCAGCTGCGTAGACGGAGCTATTGGATCGGACGAATGATCAAATGGGATGAATCCTCCAATGCCTCCCAGGTCACATGCATTTAATATATCGTGGCTAGAGAAATTTCCTGTCCCAGTTGCCTTGGCAACTTCTTTCTCCGCCGCTTTCGCTTCTGCTTCAAGTTTGGCCTGGGCTTGCTGAAGCTCTTCTATCTCTCTTTGGATCTGATCCTTTAGATCCTGCGCGGACTGTCTTCTTGACATGGTCTGTTTCTTTGAAGAGGCGCTGCTGGACTGTGGACGAGAATTATTAGTAGAATTATTATGAATTGTGGGGCCAGGTATATTCGCAGATGTCATGAGAGCAGGGTGAAGTTGCATGGTATGCTGCGACATATCATTGCCATAACGAGGCTGCTGCATCATTGGCGGTGTTTGCGAAGGCAAGTGATTCATGGCGTTAACTTTTTGAGACATTTTCATAATGGACATGGGTAAGTAGGCGTTGAGGGCTTGGTGTGCAGTGATGGCAGCCTGCTGCTGTTCCTGCAAGAGTTCATTGCTAAGTTCCTCGGCATTCCTGCGGCTCTCTTCATTGCTACCGCTTTCCGCCTCCTGCTGGTACTGCAGTTGCAGATCTAGTTTTTTGACGAACGGAATCACCTCGGGAGTTCGTTCCCTCAGACACTGGGACGCTTTCTCTCTTGCTTTTTTGTCTCCGATATCATACCACTTGCCGGTAGTCGCTGTGCCCGTATCACCTTTGGTCTTTTCCTGCATCAAGAACCTTCCCGGCGGTTGGAGGCCTCGCCATATAGTGACCACTTCTTTGGAGACCATTGGCTTTTCGCTTTTGGTGGCAGCAAGATAACGCAATTTGTGTCCATTCACTAATTGTCGGAAGCGGATGTTACCGATGTGATTGTTCGTGCCTCCTCCCCTTCCACACATGACATCGTTCACACCAGGAAGCTGTATGTCCTGCAGCTGGTGTGGCTCTGACATCTGCTGAAGCCCCATTTGAGGATTCATCATCATACCTGGCATTCCTGGGTACATCCTCATTTGTTGGTGCATGCTATTAGGATCAAACATATCGATTTGTTAGCTTCTTAGAATTAGATGACTGTCCTAAACCTGTCCTAAACTAGCTATTGTTATGAAGTGGGTACTGCACGTATACCAGCAAACAGCGGGGAGGGATGTGAAAGTCTTATTCCGACCGCGGTTCTGTCCGGGCGAATCCGGTTTTTCAGTTTGGCACAGAGGAGTTGAAAATATCAATAGCCACTTACAATGAGATTGCTACGATTCACTGGATTGATGCCCAAACTTCTACGCTGGCGATTACTCATAAGAGTCGTTTGTGAGATCGAATATTTTAGAAATCCCGCCAGGAAAATTCTCAAAGTTTTCGTCGCAGAAAAGACTGTAAATGGATTCAATTTAGCCCTTTTCACATGGGGGGGTATGACTTGCACATGGTGAGAAATGTACATAATAGGCATTGCATGAATACACAGGAACAGTAAAATACATTGAAAACTATAGTAATTACGATCTCACGACGATACTTCCGAGAAATAGAGGTCGTGCAGAAGAAATAATTTCAAATTGTTTGAATTTCAATTCACTGACAGTACCAAATTTGAAGTAGGGAACAC
>Ga0115005_10003329_pt1 | contig 12832 bp, 12 predicted proteins | sample ArcOceMetagenome_FD_87163 | JGI IMG/M metagenome (GOLD analysis project Ga0115005, IMG submission 87163) | Marine eukaryotic phytoplankton communities from Arctic Ocean - Arctic Ocean - Greenland ARC118M Metagenome | ecosystem: Environmental > Aquatic > Marine > Oceanic | place: Arctic Ocean... | reverse complement strand
CAACCCAGCTGCCAGCTCTTTGCAGCATTGAAGCACATAGCTCCGATATCATCTGAATATAGTGGATTTCCCATCATACCAGTATGGTCGGTGTACGTGCTTCCATCGAGCCCACCGGAATGAGCGAGATTAAAATTATGACCGATTTCTGTGTTTCAGGCGAAAGAAGACATATAATAAGTTAGCTGATGTTTTTAAAATGCTCATTGTCTCATACTTTTTAAAATAATTTCGAAATTGAGAAAAGATTTGTGGATTCATTTGCCCCTGTCCATGAATCACTTTCAAAGTCATTGGAAGAACTTACCATGCATCTGGACGCCAACCATTTTGTAATATTGTCCCTGGTACACTGAAAGCCATGAATTCACAATCGCATATGCAGCCCATCCACAATCTGTGTAGCAACCCTCCAACACGTACATCACATGCGCATACGGTCCAGGGAGACTATGTCCCAACAATGACTGAACTTTTATGGTCACTGCTTGTCTGATTGCAGACCTACTGTTTCCTACTAGTGACTTGTCAATTGTGACTTCAATGACACCGGGGCTTGCTTCATGTTCATTTCCGACACCACCTGCAGTTATTTTGAATTTACCAAAGGAACAGTCGTTCATCTGACTCTTGAGAGTCATTTGGTCGCCATCGGTTCCAAAGATGTCGTCGCTGATTTGATCTGTAGATTCGTTTCTTTTTCTTCCTTGTGAATCGGTAACCTTGACCACAAGGAAGGGCTTGTCTCCCTCTGTAATTGAGAGGTTGCGGCCATTATTGCTGCCCCCCTTACCAATATCAAAGTTATCCATGGTGACTGGAATGAAAACTCCTTCATTGCTAATCTGCATTTCTTGGTCTAACATGAGAGTTGAAGATTGACTAAGAAGCTCACCGTTTTCAAACTTGGTTTGTAGTACTAGCTTCTGCGCATCGGATACACGGATGGGTACAATCATGTTTTCATCGCCACCAGCATCGCGAGGGTCGAGAATGCATTCGAAGGAAACATCATGAACATTGTCAAAACGAAGGGATTCCTGAACAACGATGGTGCATTCATTAGATTTCGGCGCCTCGAATGCGACAGTTCCATGGGCAGCAGAAAGGATGACAAGTCCGAGTGCGAGGAAGGACATATTATCAAGATGTCTTATGTTCAACATGATGAATTTCTTCACAAAAACAATTTTATGGGGATGAAAAGTGGTCGCATCAAATAATTGAAAATGACTTCGAAGAGACATTCCTTCAGACCTGGCTTTTGAATTTCTTCAGACCTGGCAAACATTTACAATAATACTTTTCCTAAATTGGGTTCCAACACGTACACTATCGTCGAAAATAAATTATGGTATTAGGCTATGTAGATATTTGTGAAATCTTTGACTTATTTTGTGACATATTTCATCAAATATTTTTCAAAGCGCCAAATTTGAAATTACAGCAAATTTGAACTTCATTGAAGAAAGCGATCTTGGCAAAAAAACTTATCGCAACGGCTTTCGTCATTTCTCTCCGTCCTGTAGTCATAATGTAGTCATCTACGAATTGTATCACGGCACTAAAAGAATCTCAGCACTGTTATCAAGGTTTGAAATTAAAAAATCCAGGATTGGTTTTTGAAGAATGTAATGAATGAAGGAAACCAATGTAATGAGTAACCGGGACCGTATCGGGCTAAAATAACCCCCATTATTTCCGTCAACACATTTTAGTCTCTATTATGAACTCGATGCTATTCAACTCAAGATAGATTCATTTTTAAAATGAACTTGCTATCAAAATTAAGAGCACATCTATGGGTTTTAAAGACCTTCACCATTTTTTCAATGTTCTCTAACTTGACCCTACACGTAGTTGATAGAATTTATGGCATCTATACATCATCATCGCTTTCCCCTTTTTATATGTATCATATTACGTGTAGTTCATTTCTGTCTTGAGCCAATCAACGCATAGAAAAATTGTTATCTTCATTTCGATTCTATGCGTTCTGATGAGCGTTAAAATACTAAAACAACAGATGTCGACCTGTTTCTATAATTATATTCAGTTTATGTTGCAGAAACCTTCTCCTAGTTTAATGTACTATTTGATCCAAATGTATTTCACTATGCCAGATTGCCTTTCAAACAATGAAACAAACCTTGGAAATACGAGAAGTTACCACTTCTCAGTTTGATTTAGCACAACGATGATTTTCAAACACTGAGCGCGATGAGGGCTCATCCATTTATCAATGAAGATATGAATAGCACCAATGATGATAAATGAAATTGTTATATATTTATTTAAAATCTATTCAAGGCTACACTACACGTACCCCGTTCTGTACGTGTAGTGATTATATCATTACACGAGGTTGAAGATATCTTGAATATTTGCCAATATTGCCTCGAAACCTTCTACTCCAAATAGTCCTTCGAAACCGAGCCCTACAAACAGAGCCCCCTCCTCAATTGTTCCAGCACAAATGAGAAGGATCAATCCACCAACAACGGCGAAGCGAAAAGCAGCATTGAAATCAATAGCAAAGAACGATAAAGAAAATGGGCAAGATGGGCTGTAACATCTTTATAACAATGCCCGTATAGTTGAAGTTCTCGAATTTCAACCCATCCTTCGTAACAATCTTTGCAGGAGTGTCGAATCCACGAATAATAATATCTGACGCAAAACGACTAAGTCCCTGCACAGCAGCTGATCTGATCAGTCTTCTTCCTCTATATGAACTGAGTTTCTTTTCAATCTCATCTCTTGAACTGGCAGATTCCAATTCCTGTGCAATAACAAATGCGTCTTCAATTGCTTGACAACCTCCTTGACCAAGATTAGGCATCATAGCGTGAACTGAGTCACCTAGAAGGGCAACACTTCCCTTGGTCCATGGCTTAAAAACAGATGGAGGACGATCGTAGAGATCACGCTGTTGAATTTCGTCCTCCTTTGTTGCTTTCATAATATGGTGAGCATCCTTTGACCATCCTTTGAAAACATTCTGCAAATACGCGGAACTTCCATCTGGCTTCTCCTCTTTCGCTGCACTGCCAGCCGCCTTAGCCAAGAAGGCATACCATTGGTATCTTCAATTTCCAATGTCAGTATTAACGAAATAATGTCCTGGACCGATATAGACCTTGTATCCAACCTGACCATTATCGACAGAGTCGTAATCCAATTCTCCAGCAAAAACAGTGTATCCACTGTAAGAAACACCACTTCCATCCCCTCGAACAGGTTCATCCCTCATGGTGGCTCTTACAGAAGACCAGATACCGTCAGCTCCAAGAAGAAAGTCGCCTTCAATAGTGTTTCCACTCTCCATGATTACTTTGACTCCATCACCATTCTGAACAATGGGGAATAGCATCCAAATAAATCTGTTGCAAATCAGGGCGCTCGATTAATCCCGTGTAAGGCATATTTCTTGCCTCAGCAGGACTAGCGAGGTCAAATTTAGCATACCATTCATCTCTGATACCATCCTTGATACCGTTCTCTTTATCACCAGTAAAGGTGAACTTGGACATGATGCTGTTGTAAATGTCCTCATCCATTTCATTCCGAACTCTCAATGCATTTGGATGGGTCCACCAAACCGTTTGAATTGATCATTTTTCTCTAGAACAGTCACCTTCATCTTTGGATTTTTGGCGAGCGTATTGGCAAGTGCGAGACCATACCACCTACACCAGCTCCTGCGATGATGACTCGGAGAGGATTCTCCTCAGTGATTGCTCCATCGTTTTCGTAAGATGCAATGTCGACAGGGTTCGCTGCTACCATAGAGAGAGGTGCACTAAAAGCATAGAGCAAGTTGAGGTTAGAAGTGATTGAGAGGCAGCACAGGTATACAGTTGTCTAAAGTGTCATTAACAAAATGAATATGACAAGATTCAAAAGTGATGGGTGGTCGGTCACGTTTTCGACTTCAGACAGAAATACTTCTTTTTCGTACCTTTGTGCAAAGAAAAACGTTTATTTTTGTTAAGTAGGATATGACGTCATAACACATTGAAATAGCATTGACATTCAGTTTTCCTGACGAAGTAAAAGGTGACGTCGGTTTGCGCCGGAGGTGAAAAAGCAAATCTGAAATCGAAGAAAGGCATCAGCAAACAGTCCACACACATGTCAACCTTCAACCATCACTTGAAATAAAACGTACGCATTTTGGTAGACCCATCAGTACACGATTTCAAATTATAGAAATACCTACGGCTTCTAATTATTTTGTTCACCATGAAGTTCTCACTAGCTGCTACGCTTGCACTAGTCACCTTGACAGATGCATTCATTGTTGGTCCAGCAAGAACAATCCAATCTCATCATGGCAAAAAAATGTCGTCACCATTGGTACCTAAAACAGCTCTTTTCGCTTCTCAATTTGAACCGGAAAAGAACGATGTAATTGCCCAGATCGGAAAAGGAATCGCTTCTGCAATGGTTGCTCTGACAATCTCATTCAACACCTTTGGTCCACTCCATAGCGTCGAACCTGCCTTTGCCGCCGATGGCAAAGCTATTGGTCTCTGCCTTTTGCAAAAGTGCAGACTACCTCTTCTCAAATGCATCACCAACCCAAATTGTATGGCCAATGTTATTTGTATCAATACATGTAACGGTAAAGCAGACGAGACTGGATGCCAGATTCAATGTGGTGACATCTTTGAGAATGAAGCAGTGGGTGAATTCAATAAGTGTGCTGTTTCAGATATGGATTGTGTGCCTACGCGTCCTGATGATGGATCTTATCCTATCCCTGCTGCCGATGTAGTTGTGCCAAAATTCAACACCAACTTGTGGAACGGAAAATGGTATATCTCAGCCGGACAGAATGATCTTTTTGATAGGTTCCCATGTCAGGTGCATTTCTTTACAGAGACTGAACCCGGTAAATTCTTTGGAAAACTTAATTGGGTGAGTATATTTGACAAACTCATTTTCAATTGACGTCTTTCTTTCGTTGTTTACTAATTATTATATTTCTATCGCTTTCATCATTCTGCGTGTTTCAGAGAATTCAAGAGCCCGATGGTGAATATTTCACGAGAGATGCCATTCAGGAATTTGTACAGGATCCTAAACAGCCTGGACATTTGGCCAACCACGACAATGAATATTTGCATTATCAGGATGATTGGTACATCATAGACTATGCCGAAGATGGTAACAAGGAAGGAGTGCCCCCATTTGCATTCGTGTATTATCGTGGTGCTAATGATGCATGGGTTGGATATGGTGGTGCCGTAGTTTACACTAGAGATTCAAAGTTACCTCAAGAGCTTATTCCTCGACTTCGCGAGGCTGCCAAGAAGGTCAATTTCGATTACGACAAGGACTTCAAGGAAAATGATAATACATGCACGGAGATGTCGAATGGAGAAAAGATACTGTTACGAGAGCAGTTTGCTGGAAAGGGAGCGATCCAAACGGAGGCGCAGATACAAGCTGCAATTGTCAACGCACGTGGAAATGCTGTAAACAGTGTGAAGGCTCAAAAGATGTTGGTTGAGGGTGATATTGCAGGCGCTGAAAAGGCGTTCGATGAGTTGGAAAAGAAAGCTATTAATTTTGAGAAAGAAATTGTCAAGGATGTTGTAAGTCCGCTGGAAAAAATAGAAAAAGAAATTGTGAAGGATGCTACTCTTGTCGAGAAAAAGCTTGAAGAAGAAGTGAAGATTGTGGAGGAAGAGGTTGAAGAAGTTGAAAAGGAAATTTTTGGCATTTTCAAAAAGAAGTAATCTTTAAAAAAGCTATGTGTAAAGAAAAAATGTGGTCAAACTCTTAGACGTTGGTATGATGAAGAATATTTATACAAAGGAATACAATAAAATGCCATATAGAAAGTAGAAAGTCTTCGGTGAAGCGGGCACTAAATGGCTATGCCCAGGTATGCCAGGTACTGTAGCTAGATTGCATAGGTCTCGTCAACAGTGGCCTCAGTCGTTTGTGTAATTTGACCTTCCTCCGCCAAAAAACCCATATCAGAAAGCTCTTTGACGATTGCAGCAGTCATGGTGTCACTAAACGCATTACCACCCTCTGCATTACTTTTCAAAATCTTTCTGTACTCGATCCTCATATCTTCCACACATAATCCTAGCGTAGGGTTTTCGGTGAAAAATTTGGGGACCTGGAGATGCCCCTCTCTCTCGAGAAACTCCTTGAGACCTTTAATACCATCTCTGAACCTTTTCATTGCCAATTCTTCCTTCAACTCGAAAATAAATCCGATGCTCTTCAACTGCGCTATCCTCTCAACAGAAAGTTTGTTTTTGCCTTGTCCGCCTTTTTTCTGTTTTGATAATCGATATGTCCTACGCACGTAGCTCACCCATTTGCCGAGACCAGGATTCGATTTATCGTCTTCTCTTACGTTGCAATGACAGTGCTTCGCTTTAAAGCTTTGTATCTCCTGCACCCTTCTTTCCCAAGTCTCTTGCCTCGAAAATCGCGGTTCAAAAACAAATCCCACTGCTTCTAGCTGATCCACATGTTCCTGCGATATGAACAAACCACTTCCCCGCTTAGTGTTCGTATTTGGATCCACTGGTATGCTGCCCTGCAATTTCTTAGCTTCCATAGTTTTACGATACCGTCTCCTTTGAGTATCCGTCCAAGTGCCCAGAGATGGATTTTCTTTGTATTTATGTGGTATCATGCAATGTCCGTGTTTCTGTTTGAAGGCCTTGACCTCTTTTAGACGATATCCAAAGTCTTTTCTTGGCTTTCTGCCCTGAGGTTGGCGCTGAGGAACAACTAGTGGTGCTCCAGTCTCGAACTGCACATGTGTTCCTTCTGCTCTATGGGCAATATATTCTTCTCTTACTTGAGAGGTTTGTGTACCGGTCGAAAAATTTGGACCAGCAATAGCGCTTGGGTCTTCAACCCCTGGTGCTCCAATCTTTGCACCCAAGTGTTCCCCATTTGCAACATGTAATAGGCTCACGTCAGAAGTATGCTCCTGCTGTTGTACTGATAAAACATTCATTTGGTTATTAGTCGCCATAGGGTCTGCGACGCCTAATGGCATAGATGGGAGCACAAGCTGGAGTGATGCAGAATTTGCGATTGGTGTTACCCCGTATTGATGTCCATGGATTGCAAAGGAATCCTCCGGCAGGGTCGGCTGTTCTGCTACTAGGGCGTTCTTGGAGAGGCTGTCGGCTCCTTCCTGCGGTGCGGAGAGGCTGGGAATTTCGTTGGTATCATTGGGTGTCGACATGACTTGTACAAGTACTGGATGTACCGGGATAGAGAAGAGTGGGTGTTTATTTGATAATGGCGCGGAGGGAGGTAGAACTGGTTAGATTAATAAAAGTTAGCAGTCAGTTGGAAGTGTTGGTGGCCAGTTTTTACTTCCTTCTTTGTTCCATCATAGCACGCAATTGAAATTGCAAAATGAATGCATTTTTTAATTAAATTAATGGAGCTCTCAAAACTGTCACTTAACGCCAAAATATTTCGCCAACTTTAATCAAACCTGAGCAGCGCTTCATTCGGCTCAACTATTATCAAAAAGTTGGTCAGATATTCATCAATAAAAGGTCTTCAAAAATGTTATCACGTGTTGTGCACGATCTCTTGGAAAGATTTCTTCCAATGTTTTACTATTTTATTGCCACAGACCACGTTAGTCAATCGATTGCCTTCTCTTCTTCGACGCAGATTTGGATTTCTTCTTTCCCTCCGTTTTTGCCTTTCTCGGAGGATTTTTCTTTGCAGGAGTTCTGATAGGAGTGCCATTGGCATCGCCACTATCTTCAGTGTTCTTTCTTGTCCTTTTTGCAGACTTTTTAGGGGTCTCCTTTGTTTTCTTGGGGGCCGCGACTGCTTCACCCTTGTGCTCATTTTCATCTACAGAAACTTTTCTCTTCTTCTTACTCTCAACTGGCGAGATACTCGCCGTATACCCAGGGAAGTCATAATCAATACCCAATGCCTTCAATTGTTCCCTCTTCTTTTTCTCCCTAATTAACAGCCTTTTTGTGATTTTTTTCATTTGATCAAGTGATTTTGTTCCATTGACCTTGGTCCTTTCATTATCATGCAAGATCTTAAGACGAGATGAAGAAGTGATCCCAGCTTGGCTAAGTGCAAGGTTCTCCCTAGCCCCACGAAACAAATCTGGATGGATCTTATCCTGGGGCACAATGTGACATACAAGTCTTCTCTCTCCCATTAGAAAATACCCACTCATAGTGTCAGCAACAACAGCAGCTACTTCATTCTCTGCAAATTCGACAAAGGCGTATCCACGAGGATTTCCTGTCCTTCGGGATCTTGATAATTTGACATTGGTCACTTTACCGAATTGAGACAGAAATTGCAAAAGTTGTGATTCCTCGAATGCAGGAGGAATATGTCCTAAGTAAATAACCCGAGAATCTTCAGTCTCTTCCCGTTTTAGCTGCTTCTTCGACTTCGATTTTGGTTTGTCTGCATTCTTCTTTGTTGCGATTTTCTGCGATGCTTTTGGTTCTACCATCTCCTCATCACTACTCTCCCATTCTGGTCCTGTATCGGGGTGATGACGCCATATTAGCATGTGAAAAAAGCACTCTTGAATACAACGAATGTCGCTAAGACCAACTTACCATCAAGGGCAGCAAGTTTTGCTTCAAGGTTCCTGTGCAAGGTCTTCGACATGGTACGTTCTGGTAATATTAATCAATGATGAGATCAAGTTTGAAGTTGTGATAAAAAAACTCCTGCAGAAGAAAAAGTGCTTATCTTGTTTTTTAGCGTTCCGGAGAGGGAAATTGAGAAATTGATTGGCTCCTGTTAGAGGGGGGGCACATAATATTCTCCCCCCCCCTCACATCAGAGACACAAACAAAACAGCACCGCACAAAACAATAATACAAAACACATAACAATAACGAACACCGAAACACACCAACAACATGCCTATAACACCTCGCTTCAAGCTCTCACAGACCGCTACGCACCTTACCGTTACCATACACATCCCTCATATACGAGTTTCAGCGTCTACCATCGAAACTCTAGTGGATGGCTCCGATTTTCATTTCCATTCCTCGCCTTACCTACTTTTCCTATCCTTCCCTGGTCGACTTCTGGATGATGCAGAGACGTGTCGTGAAGCTAAAGCGAAGTACGACCCTTCAACTCAAAACGGTATTTTGACCGTTGTCATGTGGAAGGAAGAAGAGGGGATATGGAAAGATTTGGATCTCCTTGGAAATCTAGTCAATCGTCCTGGAACCCCTGGCGCACCTAGTAAGGAAAAGATCCAAGTTTTGTCATCAACGGAAAACGAAACTACACTAAATGACGATGAAAATGAAGATGAGAAAGTTCCAAAATTTTCAGAAGATGTTCAGACATGCCTACGACCACATTATGGATTCTTGAATAAAGATCATTCCGTATTTACAGCTTATGCTAGAGAGGGGCTGTCACACGATATGCTTGAAATTCCCAACCCAGACGAAACTTCCAGTGATGAACGAAGAGATCTGCGTCTGGATGCCGAGCATTCTAAATTCGATCCTGATCGATACCTCTCAGATTTGTTCTTGTCTGCAGATGAAAATGATGAATACTCAGATATGATTTTTGTTCAAGCTATGCGAATGACCCCACACTGGGAATCAACCTCTGTCGACGAGTTGGCTGCAGAAATGAACAAATTGGACACCAACGATAACGATTCTTCGAAATCATCTAAGAAGGAATCAAGCTTTTTCAATGAAGATGAAAATGTTCGTCTCATGAACAATAAGTCTCATCTGCCTGATGTGTCCAAAATCAGCGAGCAACAAACAGAATCGCTTTTCTTATCTTTACTGGATGTTCTATATGCGTATTCATATGATCATAGAACAACGTTTGGTGACGAGACATGTGAATCTTCGTGGACTGTTGTTGTGCTCAGCCCTACATTATCGTGGTTAGAGTCCTACACACCTCCGTATGATAACATTGCTGGAGTGCTAAGGTGGTCGATTCGACGTGCAATGATATACCCATATCTACGAAATTTCGACTTTGTATCGAAACAATTAGTGAAAGACGTTCTAAATATTTTATCAGGAGGGGTTCGAGTGGTGCTACGATGCCTATTACAAGTTCAGCAGATATTAGATACAAGCGAATTCCACTACTTGTTTAACAAATTGTACATAAGTCCTTACATCAGTTGGATTCAAATGGTTGGTGATGATGCTTTGGCCGATTTTGCATTGAAGGTTAAAAAAAGTCTCTCGGACAAGAGAGTATTCGCAAAATCTTCTTTTGGTTTGGATCTTGAGGTGCTGGAAAATAATGCATTTGAAGGGGACGAGTCTGATGATTCGGATTCTGACGAATCAAGCACCACTAGTAGTAGCAGCGATGACGACGATGTGATTGCTACGGAAAAAACAGTTACTATTTTGGATTCTGAAATTGGAAATAGTATATTGAACATTAGCAAATCAAGGGCGGACCAAATGGAGAATGAAGACACGGAAATCGTCTCACCAATTGGGAACAATGCAAGTAGTACGAAGAAAGTTTTAATTTCAGAGATATGAGCTGGGGTGTTTTCAACAGAACACAATTACACGGACGTGTACGCATACGCTGAATAAAATTACTCGCAAATGCAATTCAATTAGTTGTTTCTTCTTCGTTCATTTATTTCTATCATGGCGATGATAGAACATTGCTTTCTCTCGAGCTAAAATGAAACTTATAATCATTGGAAGCTATAAAATTCGAACTTCTTATTGGTTTTCGCCATTCTGCTTACACTGCCAAGTTGAATAGTGTCTTTTTCGTATCCAAAGGAATCCGTTCATCCAAATGAAGGATCTCTCTCAACTGCATCTACAGAGAGTGTCCGTCTCTGGACGGAAGTTGCGAACGGTTTGCTGGTTTCTTATTCTCAATGACACAGCAGAAAAAACATCAAAAATGGGGTATGTGATCAAATGTTTCGTTCAATTTCTTTTTTTGCACCATTTTGCTTATATTGTCGTTGCTAAATACTGTCTTTTCATATCCACAGAGATCCTTCCGTCCAAAAATGAAGGATTCCTCTCATCAGTACCGACACTGGCATCAGCTCAAGCAGATTTGAATGATGAGACGTTCAGGCGTTCTGGTCGAGAGGTTGATGTCAAATGAGTCTTGTTCAAAATTGAATGACATTATGACGACTTGTATCACCAATTTTATCTCACATTTTGTTTGATTCTGTCTGCTTTATTTGTTGTCGACTGCTGCTTTCAGAGTGATTTCGATCATGTGCAATGACAATGCTGCCGCAAAAAAAAGGGTTCAGTTTGCTCCTACGATTACAGTCTGCACAATCCATCCGAGCAAACAAGAGACAATCGTGCCAGTTATGCCCGTGTGTCAATCCTAATGCATTTTAGTGAATGGCAGCCACTTGTCCCTGCCGATGACCCATATGTGCCAAGAAATGAGCAAGGTGGTCCGGAGCTTGTTGAAGAGCCAGCAGGAGAGATAATTCTGCAGAGGGAGGTTCAAGCAGATGAGCCTAAGCCACGACCAGGGTGGTGTGCAAGAGGACATGCCTCCAGGCAGCTTGGTCCAGTGATTGGAGGAATTTGTAGACGATAAGGGGAGGACGAGAAAGAGATCGATCGACAAGAGAGAGAAGCAAGGTGGTTGAGAAGATCCTGCTGCTGAATGTTGCTTGTTCGTGTTGACCTATCAGGAAAAAAGAAAAATAGTGGTTGTTGTGTTCGTTGATGATGCGTTGCTGTTTGTGTGTTTGTTGCTTGTTCGCATTGCCCTGTCATTTGTGCTTTCGACGAATTGTGTGTGTGCATGGTCGTGTGCGCTTCTATGTCTCCGTGTTTGATCCTGTGTTGCATCATCAGAAATGGAGATTGGTGTGTATCTTAAATCTTGTGATGATTGATTTGTTTTGCTTGTATTGATGTTGGTGTGCGCTAATTTCTTTGTGATCGTCTTCCCACCTTTGTGTACGCCTGCATTCCTGTCTGTATTGCGAGTATTGGAGGTTGCTCGTGAAGTACTGTGTAGACTGGGTTTCGAGTGAAGAGAGTTTTGAGGAGGTGGAAGCATCGGTTGGAGCGCAAGTGTGGAAAATCTTGGTGAGGATTGGAATTTTAGTGAAGTTGGCTTAGAAGTGGTTTGGGGTAAGAGTGCGGAAGTCTTGCTTGAATGAGGAGTATGGTGCCAGGTTTACAGTTCGAGCGAGGGAGGTACAAGCTGAGGAAGCGAGGAAGAAGTGGAGGGTGGTAAAGTATCTTTGACGGACTTGTTTTGTTTGCGTTGTTGTGCGTGTGCCCTGTTTGTCTTCGTCTGTGTTCTTGTTTGACTTGTTTTGTTTGTATTGCGGTTCGTCTGCGTTTATGTTTGACTTGTTTTGTTTGTGCTGATGTTCGTCTGCGCTGTTTGTCTTCGTCTACGTCCATGTTTGCATTGTCTTTGACTTGTCATTGTTATTTTTGTTTCCCTTTGTATGTTCGTTTCTTTCTTTTCAGCTTTTCAATTTCAACCAGGGTAATGGCGAGGCGAGCGAGGTTCAGGCTGAGGTTGAGGTCGATGAGGAAGAAGGGTAGGTTGGTTAAGATTTACTTGTGCTGTTTGTATTGCGGGTCGTCTGCGCTGTTTGGCTTCGTCTGCGTTCATGTTTGACTTGTTTTGTTTGTATTGCTGTTCGTCTGCATCTGTTTGGATTGTCTTTGACTTGTCATTGTTACTTTTGTTTCCCTTTATATGTTTGTTTCTTTTCGACTTATCAATTTCAACAGGGTTATGGCAAGGAGAGCGAGGTTCTATAGTCGGGATCTGTTGAAAAGCGCCCTTATATACAGCCCTT
>Ga0115005_10003327_pt1 | contig 12840 bp, 9 predicted proteins | sample ArcOceMetagenome_FD_87163 | JGI IMG/M metagenome (GOLD analysis project Ga0115005, IMG submission 87163) | Marine eukaryotic phytoplankton communities from Arctic Ocean - Arctic Ocean - Greenland ARC118M Metagenome | ecosystem: Environmental > Aquatic > Marine > Oceanic | place: Arctic Ocean... | reverse complement strand
TTCGGCTCCTCACGCCCGTGCTCTAAAGAGTACTTCGGCTCCTCACGCCCGTGCTCTAAAGAGTACTTCGGCTCCTCACACCCGTGCTCTAAAGAGTACTTCGACTCCTCACGCCCGTGCTCTAAAGAGTACTTCGGCTCCTCACACCCGTGCTCTAAAGAGTACTTCGGCTCCTCACGCCCGTGCACAGCACTAAGGCTCGCGTCTAGCTGCTGGTAAGGGGACCAGGTTCGTATTTTTCTTTCGTGTGTTACATTGGATGCGACGATGAACAAATGTACTATCGGGCCAACCACCTACACGATATAATCTTTACGGAAATGGGCATAACTCGAAACTAATCATTTTGTTCATATAACGATACCAATTATACACCTCAGAACCATATAATATCCTACATAATAAGAATGAAAGATATAATTAAATCAATCTAAGTTATGTGGTCCTTCATGACTATACTATTGTACCGTGCAAATTGCCATCTTTCTGCCTTCATGCACAGTCCTAATCCAATGTTCACGACCTTTGCAAATCCATACGTGCCCATCCATACAATTCTACGGCAAAAACCTTCCTTCAAACTATACTCGCACCCTTACGCGTCCAGTAAAATTGAACTGGCAACGATCACAATCCCAACATTTTTACTTCCAGTATCCCTGCTTCTTTTGCTGATGAGACATTCCGTAGTACATTGATCCATATCCGAGAGTCAAAATAGAAAGTACCATAGCAGCAGAAGTAACCTTATTGTAAGGGGGGTGGAATACATTCTGGTGGACATTGTAAATGAATATGAGAACAAAATGGAAAGAACACATTTGGGAAAGAAAACAAGAGCAACAACAAGAGATTTTGAAGACGGCGCGTCGCGAACATGGAGAAAATAACGTGATAAAAACATTGATCTCCTTATTTCGAAACCAAAACGACCGAGACCATCTAAATCCTTTCCCACTTGATTCGTCCACAACGATTCGACATGACAATCCAATCCCAATGGTACCCAGCACCAAATTCGGCAACGAACGACGGACAGACATCTCTAACAACTCACGTGAGGATGAGGATCGACGGGTCTGGTCTCACTAATGACCTTCCAGGCATCCTTGGCCTTGTGCATCTTGGGACCGGCAGCATCGGACATGGCCCTTCTTGCTCCCAGGCGGGATGCGGTGCGTGCAGCGGTGTTGGATAGCATGACTTGTTGCTTTGGGTTCAATGCGGTGCGATGGATGAAGTGCTGTTTTGGTTTCGGTTTTGGCGTTGCGTTGCGTTTTTCGTCGATGTGGGAGAAACCGACAAAAGGAAGAAGGGGGAGGAGAGGGTATTGGTTTGAGATTTTCATTGACCCCACATTTTTGTGGATGAAAACGGAGCAAAAAGCAACATGAGATGACGACAAAGAAGGACATGAGAGTAACATATAATGAATGCACACACACACACATTGAAGTACTATTTAGTCAGTACCTCATCAATCATCACCTTTAATCCTATCGTATTGGTTTTCTAGCAGTTATTTTCACTGTATTGACCCCAATACTTTTTTCACAACCCGAATCAAGGCTACACTGCTTCGTACACTGCTACACTACAGTATACAATCTTTCCCACCCATAACAACCAAACAAAAGATATAGATCATGTCATCAGCAGCAGCGAAACAAGTAACCACCAAAATGTCAGCTGCCGTGGCATCTGCAACAGCAGCTGCAGCAGAAGCCCTTGCAGCCAACGCTCCAAAATCTGTCCTGTCCATCCCATCCATCATACGCTACGGTCCCATACCCCTCAGTGAACTGGCTGATCAAAATGGTCGAACTCCTGGAGCAGCTATTCGTCAGGTTGGACCCACTCGAAGGATCTTTCTACTTGATCCTAATGGACATTTGACTGCTGAGGAAATGGATGGGTTGGCTTATAGGATTAAAATGTTGACCAAGAATACAGGCCTGAATTCTATTCTGTGCGCCAATAGTATTGAGAAGGATGATGTAGATACTACCATCCCCAGCTCCGTTCTCGAAATTGATCAAGAAACCGAACCGAAGTCATCATCCATGGACGGATTATTCAATTACCAATCCAGTGTTACACATTTACCAAATGCAGCATGCGGCTATGATCCTCGAGCCATGCACAAATTCTCCAAGGACGAAAAACGTCAAACCCTCAATGCCATGATGAGACTCGCCAAGGCTATCAAAGGAGGATCACCCACTGCCGGTCAAAATGACGATCATTCCTCCAAAATTCCCTTCATCACCGTGCCCCACGGAATCACGATGGACGGAGGATACGCACTCTCCATGGGATCGTACGTACTTGCCACCTCGGACTCACGGTTCAAAATCATGAACCCCGCACGAGGTCTCTCCCTCGATCCCATTGGACTATCTTACATCCTCCCTCGCCTCGGGTGGGAATTCCAACAGCCCAGTGCGAACTATCCCGTCGGGGTGGTTCTAGCTCTGACGGGATTTGAAGCTAATGAGGGTGATATGGTGGAAACGGGGCTGGCGACGCATTTCATGGATTCTTTCGGAAAATTAGGGTCGGTGGAGAGGGCTCTTGCCAATCTTGCACCGTATGAGCAGCAAAATCTTCTCAAGGAGCCGACGAGAAAATATGGTGAGAGTGTGGGTGGAGGGGCTGGATCGAAGAATAGGTTTCAGGGGGATATTAATGCTAAATTTCGCAATGTGGCTGTGGCGGGGTTGTTGCACAGTGTTTCTTTGTATGATGCCATGGGGCAGGAGATTACGAGTGCGAGTGATCAAGCGACTTTTTTGGCGGACGAGGATCCTAGTTTAGTTCTTGAGGGTGACAGAGATCCAATGTTTGGTGATCGTGAGAGTATGTTGTTGAATGTTGCTGCTACGTTCCAGGATGCGTTTGAGAAAGAAAAATCGGTTGAGGGTATCATGGCACGAATGAGGGAATATGCATCTGCAGAAGCAAATAATGAAGAGGAGATTGAGTTTGTGAATGCTGCCAAGGAGCTTTTGGAAGGCATGGAGGCTCAATCGCCTCTTGCACTTTGTGCGACACATAAACTTGTTACTGTTGGAAAAGAACCGAAGGAGACATTAGATTCCTGCATGAAGAGGGAAATGAGGGTGCAACTAAGTCTTTTCGAGAAGGAAGATTTTAAGAATTGGGCAAAAAGTGGTGCTAAAGAAGGAGAATTTCAAGATTGGAAACATAAGAGTGTCAAGGACGTCACAAAGGATGAAGTGGCGGAGCTTTTCAGGTGATCTAGTGGAAATCTCATGCTAACATGCATGCTCAAATGCACAGATGGCATTTTAACGTAAAATCTTTCGTAGAACAATTTTTCTCATGCATACAACAGACTACACGTACGTACACACAAATCGTATTATATATATGCATATGTATTTATTTTTATTGGGAAATCTACATGTAGTTACAGATTCAATCTCACAGATAATCGTTGTTCAAAAGAAAATCAAATTCTCTCAGCATCTACCAATCTTTGAAGCTTTACTCTCTCTCAGCCTTCAATTCATTCAAAATCGGAGTGAAAACCGGTTCCTCGTGAACCTTGATACAGTGGTCAATCACTTTGAAAGCATCATATGTGGCGTCCACCAAGTCTTCGACCACAATACCAAAGCCAAGCCTCGTTGCCTTTCCAGCCACTTCATCATTAAAGATATTCTTTTGAACAGCACCAGGTGCGATCACTGCTTTACTTCGAATTCCAGAGCGCATTGCCTGTGGAACGGTATTGGCATTGGCATTGTGGTCGGTACCACGGATTTCAAAGGTACAAGCAGCCTTGAAAATATCTCGGACTCTTTTATCCATAAGAGACAATACAGGATCGGACCCCTTCAGCACCGATTCAGTTGCTGACAAAATCCTTTCAATGATCGAGTCCTCTAGTTTCCTTCCACTGATAGCTATGTGCGGTACACGTAGCGAGAAGGAGAGAGAGATTGATAAAGTGAGAGATGATGAAATATGAGCAAAAGTGATGAACAAGACAAATTTGAAGAATATGAGACATACCTTCCGCGAATTTCACAACAGCGATAGAGATTGCTTGGTAGAGTTCATCGTACGGAAGATTGGTTTTCAACGACTGCATAATATCGTCCTTCCGGTATCTAACATCCGGATTCACACCATCCAACTGAAGAGACGAAATTCTGCATTGGACAATATTGCATGCGTGGAGAAGGAGCGATGAACAAATCACAATCCTTTGAGCGCGTTCACGAATGCTACTAATTCTTGCAGCATCAAGACATAAAACCTCAGGCATTGAAATCCTCTCAGACACAAAGAGCAGCTCGTCAACAAATCCATGTTTCAACACTGATAGGAAATTTGAAGAAGAATCTGTTAGCCCTGATTCCATACGCTTCACCCAATTTCTTGTTCCGTGCAATTCATCTATCGTCGGATGTTTTTGCTGGAAGCTCTGACGCTCATAAGACACACCGTTTTGACGGATCAAAGGAGTGACCCTCATGAGCTTGAAGTTGACGAGATCTGCATGGCAAAGATCAAGCTTTTTGACAAGGAAGAGCATTGAGGTCACTGCATACGACTGTATATCTGGAAACTGGAATGGTATTTCTTTGTTTGTGCTACCAAATGATCCAGTGGCCTTGAGCCATGCCAACGTTGAAGCTGATCGATACTCTGACTCTAAAGAACTACACATTGCCTCTGCCACACGAGTCATCAATGCCAAAACATCAGCGGCGTCCTTGCATTTGCTCACATGAGAATCGCTAAAATGTACGTGCAAGTCCTTGCGCTTTGGCACCAAGTTTCTCATCTTGAGAAGTATTTCAGACAACATCTCTTTGACTCCAACCATGTTACCGTCGGCAACCCAGTTCTCTTTCATCTGCTCAGCAAATGCCTTCTCCATGGTAAATGTGAAAGTATCCAAAGTCACAGCAGTGTCTGTTTGAGAGATATTGTTCCTGAACTTATCCATGAATGTATTTACAGAGTCAACAATACTTTCATCCGGATTTTTACAAAGCCTATCCCGAATATCCTTATCGTCTGCCAATAGAATCTCGTGAACGACATGCTCATTGACATCATCAAGAGCAGCAGCATCATTGATATCAATGTGATCACCTGACTCTTTCGTGTCGGATTCGATCTTTTCAGAGTGAGCCTGACACACTGCATCGATCTCACTTTTAGCTCCCTGCGAAGAACTATCCTCTTCAATACGAGTCAATGCAGCCTGCTTTGCAGCCTTCATAATCGCAAAGCCTTCATCGGATCCAAGAAGTTTGTCCAAGGACGCACGGATACGCTTGAGATGTGAATTAGCGCCACGTTTCGTGGACTTGTAGCGAATTTTATGCTGGAAGAGAGGATCACCGTGACCCTTACCGACAGAATTTGTCTTCTCTTCTGCATACGCAATAGCATTCTTTGCAGTGATACAAGCAATAAAGCTCTGAGTGGCACTTTTTGCCATGTCCTTTACCAAATCATCAACATCAGCACGTTTCCACTTCTCAAACAAAGTGCTGTAGGATAGAAAGTACGAAGCAGCCTGAGTTACCAGAGCAGCGTACTGGCTTTGATTATCATCTAGATCTTTCAAGGTGGTCAATTCCATCAAATATTTCACAAATTTATGACTTGCACTTTCAAGAAGCCGGGAGCATCTATCAGTCCCACGCTTTGGTCCAAACACCATCATGGGTTGTTGAGCAATTAAAAACGCAGACAAAAGTGTTCGTTCTGAGGAAGTTGACACCCGTGAACCCAAAATTGGTCTAAAGGAAGAGATCACCCTTTTAGCTGCAAGGAGAGTATCGTTTTTGGCCATTTCAATGATCAAATCATCAAACGATAGAGATTGCCCCATCTTGGAAAGAAGCAACTTCAAAGATTCCAAAGGGGCAGGATATCCCTCAAGTAGACGGCGGCACGCAACATTCACTCTCCAGGGAGCCCAGCACTGCAACCTGACTGCAGCAGCGTCAACATTCTTGGATTCGGGTTCTTTCACTGCACCCCAAGTGAGTGCGCGAACGGCACGTTGCAAAACCCTAACGGCCTTGACACTTTGAATTCATTGTTGATAACGAGGAGTGGAGGTGAGTGAGAATTCCTAGCGAAAACATACTATGACACATCCAATCACACTAGTTAAAACATACCGTCGGGAAACGAGTTGCGCATGCTCAATAGACTCCCTAGCCTTGCACTGACGATCTTTGAGCATCAACTCCACATTCTTCTGAGCTAATTCTGACCGACGGTCAACGCTCGAGAGCAAGAGCGATCTGCGCTCAAACTCCAATAATTTTCTGCGCTTTTCAGCACGCTCGGCGCGCTTGCGGTTCCTCGCCTTGATTTGCTTCTTCTTGATATTCTCCTCAGCTCTAGTCATGGCCCCGTTGAGTCTGTTTTGAATGGACGCTAGGGCTTCTTTGCGGTTCTTTTCTTCCATCATGTTCCGGCGGGCCTTGATGTTGGCGACTCGAGAGGTCTTTTTGCGCAATCTCTCCCGTTTGTATTCCATATTCTCCTTAGCGCGTTGAAGGGCTTGTTGGTTCTTGTCGTGAAGAGTAATCTCGCGGATTCTGTCAATTTCTTCACGCCTTTCCCTGGCCTTATTAAGTTTCGTCTCAATTGTATCCTTGGAATTCATTGTTAATAACGAGGAGCGTAGATGAGTGAGAATTCCTAGCGGAAACATACCATGACACGACACATTCAATCACCACACTAATGCAAACATACCGTTTCCAACTCCCTTCCTTCATTGGACGACTCGTCACTTTCAACCAACTCCGGAATCTTGAGGCGGCTGGGACTGGTTGGAGGGGTGCGCATGTTTAGGCGACGAACAACCTTAGGTGAGAGAGGTACGACCTTTCTCTCATCATCCTCGAATAGGTGGAAGAAGTCCATCTTTTCTTTTTCTTTCAGGATTTCGAGATTGTGTTCCTTTCTTCTTTGCAAGATCTGAAACAAGAATAATTCTGATCCACTCTTGAGGTTAGAGGAGGTTCGGCGATTGTTCTGGAAGTTTACAGACCAAAAATACTTAAGCTTACTTGCTAATTTGTTGAGGTTTCCGTCCTCCTAGTTGTAATTTGTGTGTGTGACTGAAAAAGAAATACACCGTCTCCGTCCGGTTGATGATGAGGAGAGACTGATCGTGATGGCGCCATGAATGAAGTGAAGTTTGATGTTCCCCTATCTGATTGGGGGTCAGAATTTCAAACACGTCCCGGGTGACTGACGTGAAAAAGTCGTGGGGGAAGCTTGAAGTGTTATTGGGATGTTGACCACTCACTACGTCATCAGTGATCAACATCCCAATATTCAATATGTCATAAATAACATCAAGATCTCAAGTTCGGTCCTCTACTATTTTATTTGTTCGGGTAAAGGGATCGGATGACCCACCATGACACCATGACCCATTGAATATTTTATTCCATGAATTCATAACTAACTGTTCCGTCTCAGTGTTCTGGCCTTGATTTCTTGAACGTCTGGATGCCGCAGTTGTTATGATGATTGCCTATTCTCTCAGCTTCAAGCTATCTCATGGGTCGACCGATTGTATGACGAAGGCAAAACGTGCTCCCGAACAGGGTGGGGAATTAATTGAAATTATATATCCATTTTCATTTCATTATAAAAACATGACAGCAATTTCGAGGGATTCAAGATGACTCACTCGATGTTCATGTTTATAATAAATGTGAGGCCATAGATTCACATTATAAAAAATCCCTTCAAGAAAACGATTACTTTATTATAGCTAACACACGCGAAGAATCACTGCTACTTATGATACTACTTCAACACTTTAGAGATAGTTTGAACGTCTGCTGGCATTTCCCTTCTTCTGTGCGACGGCCCTTCTGTCCGTTCGATTTCGATCTCTGGAAGATGAGCGTGAATAAGACCTCTTCCTCGTATTTTTTCGTGTGGGTGTACTTCCTCGCTTCTTATCTCGGCTGATTGAGCTACTTTGACTATTTGATCTTGAAACCGAATTGCTCCTACTAGACCTTCTTGTCTTCTCCACCACAATTCCTTTCAAAGAAGACCCTTTCTTTGAATCGAGCTGTACTTCAATCTCTGAACCAATTGGGGAAGTTTTTCTTCTCTGCTTTGTCACTGACGAATCTGTCTTACTAGTGGAATCCCGTGCTTGCCTTTTTGCACTTCTGGACCTCGATCTCGAAATGGAACGAAGAGATCCTTTTTTTGACTTTCTTTCGGATCTACCCCGACTGCGAGTAGAAACCGAAGAACCAGATGAATAGCTTCTTGTTCTTCCTTTCCTACCCCCTTTACTTCTTCGCCTCCCTCTCCCTCTCGAGGATTCATCTGAAGATGACGTATAACTGCCACCAGAAGAGTAGCTACTGTAACTTGAATAAGACCCACGAGAAGAAGACGAGACACTACTGCTGCTTATAGAATTCGAATCCGATGAGCTAGAGGATAGAACCGATGACTCATCCGATGCACCCCCTTCTTTCTCTTTCAATTTTGCAGCTTCGGCTTGAGCCTGCATCATAATGAGTTTGGGCGCGTTCTTCAAATGTTCTCTCAACCCATCCGTCAAAGGTCCTAAACCAATACTGGTGAAAAAGTTGATTGCATATCTTGTCTTTCTCGGATTGTCTTTGGGGAATAATTCTTTAAACCATTCCATGGTTTCTGGATCATCTGTTTCAAATCGTTTAACGAGTGTGCCGATTCCCATTGCCGCTGCCATTTCCTGAACGAGAATCTTTAGAAATATACGCGAGGAACTAGTTGTTTCATCTTCATTCAGATGAACTATTGCAAGGCAGGACCATGAGAGCGAATCGGTATGAAGCAAGTGCGAAAACATTTTGGCCACGTTACGCAATTTGTTTGTTTCTAACCGGTGGATGGTATTATACTGATCAATGAATGCTTGATGAAATGCGCCGCTCCAACGTTTGTGCATTAGACAGAAACGAGCTGCAATCAGGCCGTAGTACCTCAAAAAAGTTCGTTCTTGACTACAACATTCAATAATCATATTGATGAGCTCCATTTCTTTCCCAAAAGGGATATCCATTTTGGACAGCTTGTGACTGCATTCTTCAAAAGTTGCTGATGACATGATGGTCAAGTAAATAGTTCGACGGAGGTTGATCAAATCTTTCTCGGACATGTCATGGATCTCAGTGATTTGATTGCTTGTCGCCTTGGATATGGGTGCTGCAAGTACCGCTTCAGGGAGGACACCATCTTCATCATCGTCGCTATCATCACCATCACTCTCTTCGTCACCCGTCTCAGATTCGCCATCACTGTCGGAGCCGCCTTCATCGTCGCTATCTTCCCCAAGAATCTCCCTCCTAATCTCAGTCCAGTCCTGCTCATTCTCACCCCAATCTGGATCATACTTGAAAACATCTAAGCTTTCCTCCTTTTGCAATCCTTCATCATCTAACCCAAGCTCAAATGTAATCTGTTCCTCCCTCTCCACCAAATCCAATTCCTCCTGCAGAGCAGGAAATTCCTTAAATCTATCCTTCCTAACCTTCATCAACTCCTCAATCTTAAACTGCACCCTTCTCCCAATCCTTCCATCGTGCAAAAGACCACGAAAACGCTCCATCACAGCATGAACACCAGCAGGACTACTCTCCGCCAACGCCATACCCACAACCTTTATAAATTGCACCGCAACCTCGACAGAATCATCCGTCGGTTCCCCCTCTAAAAGCACCGTGAGCAGCTGCAAACAGAGTAATTCATGACAAAGCCCTTGATTGAAAAGACACCCTACGAAATTGGTAATGGACATGGTCATACCCCGATCCTGTCTCGCATAACTCCTCCGAAAGGTTAGAATGGCTCGAACCAGCACCAACTCTCCAATCTCTGGTAATTTCGTATTGACCACTGCTAGGAGACTAGTGTATACAGGGGCATACGTGGGACTAGTCGTCGCTGCGCGTAGGAGAGCTTTGGCGAGTAATCCCTTGCCACGGATGAGGTTGGCATTTTGGAAGAGGGCGTGGATGAGGTCTTTGATGGTGTGAGTGTTGAGGCGGTTTATGGTTCCGTTGATTGATTTTTTGAGTTTTTCCCATTTTTGGCGTTGGATTTGAGTGGAAGGAGTTGCAATGGATGCCTTTTGTCCTTGATTTTCCGTGAGGGTTTCTGATTCTAGTTCCTGTTGCTGTTTTTCTAGTTGCTTGCGGCGGAAAGGAGGCACGTAGATGCCATAAGACGAACTGCCGGATGTGATGATACTGGAATCCCGGCTAGCTTTTGGCGGTAAGGGATCATGCTTGGAAATAGTAACAGGTTGCGTGGCGGAATTTAAAATCATCCTTGCTGCTGCGGACTTATCAATGCGAGCACGTTTCGGAGGAGTTTCCATGGAAAGAGTATTAATGTCATGTTGTTGCATCTTCATGAGTTCACCACCATGGTCTATTTTTCTCTTGCTGCTGGGAGTGTCAGCTTTATTTTCATTATTTGAATCAATGGTTGTAGAATTTCCAACAGGAGTGGAACTACCATTCACATGGCTGTCATCACCACTCTTGCCAGCAATATTGGAAGGTGGTACCTCATCTTCGTCGTCGTCGTCAGCTTCGTAATCCACCACGACATCTTCTATCGTGGGATCGGCAGTATCATCCATAGTGTTTTGATTTTATGATGTAGTGATTATCCTGTGCCTTGTGAGAGGAGTCGCCAACTCAATATGTTTACTGTACGGGATTTGTTTGCATGAAAGAGGCCAAGTTGGTTGGAGTGTTGGAGTGTTGTAGTGGACTGAGGACTGATATGATTGACTGTGTGGAGTTGGTATGGCGTTGCTTGACCGTTTCAATTATTTGTTTGGATACGATAGGATAGAGATAGAATGAAGAAGGAAAAGCGAGGAAAGGAACCAAACAAAGGGGTAGGGGTGGTGGGTCCAACCCCCACAAAAGCGATCTTCGCGGGGGGACAAATTATTCAAATTTGGCCCCAATCAGTCCCACTTCTTTTACTTTTCCCTTTTCAACTCACTCACACCACCAAACTCTCACCACCACAAAGAGACAAACTTTCAACTCCACTGGCATCACTAGGAAACAACGAGCTCATTAAAACACAATCTGACCTCTAATCTACAGTATTTGCTACGTGTACTTGTAATCACCATCATGCCGAAGAGGAAAACAGTAGATGAAGCCAGCCAATGATCGAGCTGCCGAGAGAAGCAGACTGGGTCTACAACGCGAATTGGAAGGAACAAAGAACAGATTTTTTACCTGATCCTAGTAGAGGGGGGGGCAAGAGGATACTATATTATCTTCCGTACTAAAGTCTTGAATATGCTGGCAACCACACCGATGTAGAAGCCGCATATATCTTTAAATGCAGTGTGTCATCTATAGAAAGGTGGAGAGTACGATTGTTACCACTCAGAATGGCTGGTGGTAAACAGAGAGAACAATAAACAGGCGGTGACATGATGCTGCTTACTCTGTGCATTTTCACATTCCCTCAGGCTTCATCTGATGAGGTTGCAATATATATCCTTGAAAATGGGGGTGCCATTTATTCTCGTCAGGCAATATCGGAACGTCTCAATGAACTTAAGCTCACAAGGAAAAGGGTAAGTCATGAAGCAAACCAAACCGTGTCCGTTGCGTGTCAGCGTAAGAAACGTTGGTATTTCACATTACCGCCTCCTCTGGGTATCCATGGAGTTCCTCTCTATCGGTGTATTGATGTTGGCGAAACTGGGTTTTATCTCGACCAGACCAATGGAAATGATGGCAGAAGCCATACATCTATTCGAGTGATATCCCCTGGCCATTACGTTAGGAATGCCTCGCGCTTGATTGTTATTGCCGGTTTTGAACCAGGAAATCCAAATCTTCTGCAGCATGTTCCAGGGTCAGTGGAAAGCCCAAGACAATGGTTTCGTATTACTAGGAATTCTTGCGATGAAGAAGAGTTTGCACTTTTCATTGATGAAGATCTTTGTTCGGATATTGAGGCACATCCAGCTCCAAACAATGCTGACTCTCATAGATTGGTCACATGGAATAATTTGTCCGTTCACACAGCACCCTTGGTTATTCAAACTTTGGAGAGTAGACCGTCTAGACGTACCTATCGTTTCACTCATGTAAATCGGCCACCATGCATGCCTTGGTATGGAGCTATTGAATGTTTCTTCAATGAATTAGCAGCAGAACTGGCAAGGAATGTCAAAGATGACTGGACCGTTGATGATTTGGAATGGAACATTCAAGAGATTCTATGTACAATTGGACAAGATGGTAATGCATACCGTACTTTCCTCAACACTGGTTTGAACTAAAACTCTACAGTATTATTCGATGTGGATCTTCTAATTTCATAACATCAACACGCGCTCGTTTGATTTCAATCCTCGTCAGCCTCTCGTAACATCGTAGACTTGTTCAGTTTCGTAATTTAATTACAACGCGCGCTAGTTTGATTTCAATCCTCGTCAGCTTCTCGTAACATCATAGATGTTTGTTCAGTTTCATACATCCTACGCTTACAATGAGAAGTGCCATCAAGTTATACTGTAGTTAGGATTTGCCGCCAACAATATCACAAAGGCGTTTCACAGTTTCTTCAGCATTCAACTTTCCATGGAAGCAAGCCCCAACAATGTTACTGACTGATCATAGAAACCAAATCATCATTTCTCATTGTTCTCAGCCTCTCATCGATGAATATCAATCTACCGTGGACGGATGTGGCGCGGTTCGAAAGTCATTGTGAAATGACTGCGACTGGTCATTTATGACTTGAAAATGGCAACTTGCA
>Ga0115005_10003326_pt1 | contig 12841 bp, 11 predicted proteins | sample ArcOceMetagenome_FD_87163 | JGI IMG/M metagenome (GOLD analysis project Ga0115005, IMG submission 87163) | Marine eukaryotic phytoplankton communities from Arctic Ocean - Arctic Ocean - Greenland ARC118M Metagenome | ecosystem: Environmental > Aquatic > Marine > Oceanic | place: Arctic Ocean... | reverse complement strand
TCAGGAGTCAGGAGTCAGGGGCTTTTTGTATTCCATAATTGCTATTTACTCAACATGTACTTGCTATTATTTCAAAAGATGGGAGAAACAATAAGCCCCTGACTCCTGACCAAGAGCGCAGCGACCAGCCTCTCACCTTACTCCTAAGTAGATAAAAAGCTTATTCACACATATTGGCATTATACTTGATACGTCTTTTTATGGATGATTGAAATGATTAATGTATTTAGTGAGTTATTTTGACTATTCTTCAATCACCTTTCCTCAGATATTCAATCAGGTTCTTAACTGCTCAAAAAGAGATATTGTAACCCCGTGGTATCAGATTTGTCCTTTCTTTTTTGAGTGTTTCACCTTCAAGATATTTTTATTTTTCTATTTCATTTTTAATCACTTGAAATAGATTTCGGTATTAAAATTTTAAATTCTATCGTTCTATTAACTATAGAGTGATCCTATATTTTTAATCTTAAAGTCGACAACTCTATATGTATCCTTTACGTAAGTAATTGATATGCACATCTTATTTATTCGTTATTTAAATATTACTTCATATTCAATTAATCACAATCACTATGCAAGCTTTAAAAATAAAACTCACTCTTATTTTGTCTTTGCTTTGTGTTTTAGTTTTTGGGCAAAATAATGTCTTGTTAGAAGGTTATGTTTTTGCTAAAAATAATCGAGGATTAGTTCGAGGTGCTGAGGTCAAAATATTAGACCACATAACCAATGAATTGGAAATAAAAATGGCAACAGGAATGGAAGGAGCATTTGCGGTAACTGTCCCTAAAGGACAAAAATACCGCATTGTAGTACATCACAAAAACTATATTGATGCAGAAGAAATTGTTTCCACCATTGGACTCAAAAATGCTAAAAAAGTTTTCGTGAAAATCGAAATGGAACATAAGCCTGGATACGTTTTCGATGTGACTATGTCCGAGTCTAGAGATAACGGTACTGCTCTTTTAAATTCAATTGATAGTGCTCGTATTGAAGTTTATAATAACACTACTCGGAAGGAAGAATTGGTTCTTTTAGAACATCCAATTCCTGTGTTTAATTTCTTTTTTGAAAAAGGAAATCATTACACCATCATGATAAGAAAAAAAGGATATTTCAATAAAAGAATTGAAGCTTATGTGGATGTGGATAGTTGTATTTTATGCTTCGAGGGTTTGAGTATGACTGGTGTTTCAGAAATGATGACGGACGGAAATAAGATGGGAACCTTTCTCGCCAACATCGAAATGGAGCTGATCATGATAAATAAAACGTACGCCATTGAAGATATTTATTACAACTTTGACAAGTGGAATATTCGTCCTGATGCTGCGGCTGAACTGGATAAATTGAAAACCATTTTGAAAGATAATCAGCATATAATTGTTGAGTTGGGATCACATACTGATGCTCGTGGAAATGATGACTATAATTTAACATTATCAGAAAAGAGGGCGAAGGCGGCGGCTGAATATTTGGCAGCGACAGAAGGAATTGATTTAGAAAGATTGCAAGCCAAAGGATATGGTGAAGAGCAACTTGTTAATCGATGTACTAATGGCGTAAATTGTACAGAAAGAGAACATCAACGAAATCGTAGAACTGCTCTAAAAATTATCGGGACTGTTGAGGTTGATCCACTTGACAAAAAAAGTTTGAAAGAATTAATCGAAGCAGACCAGGTGAAACAATTAATGTCAAAAAAAACTAATCAAGAAAAAATCGTCAAAACAAAAAGGACAGATTGATTAGTATTTCGAAGCTCCTGCTTCGAATCCGAAGCGGGAGCTTCGAAATACTAAAAAAGTGCGTAATTGTAACAATACAATTACGCACTTTTTTATTGAACAGTCTCTGGAAAAAATCCAACATGTGATTATCGGATCACTACTTCATCAATATAATTTTCCCCCAACTCGTCATTCATCAATTTCTTAATTTTATCTTTTGCAAAAGAAAGTTCTTGTTTTAAAGGAGCAGAATCTATCGTAACAAATAATTTTTTGTTTCGAACAGAAATTCGTGAGGTATATTTTGAAATGGTCGACCCCATTAAAGTCTCCCAAGTAGTCGCTAATTTATTCTTATAAAGTTTTGATTTGAATTTGTACCCACCGACTAAGTTTTTTAGAACTTCATCAATACGTTGGTCATTATGTTTTTTCATAAAACAAAATTATTCTTTAATTCTCGCAAGTACTAATTATTCGATCTAGATTTTTTTTTAAAGTGTTTGCCAATGAATAAAAAAGATTTCATTCCCGACATTCTCCATCTTCGATATAGAATTTTTTATAATCTGTTGCGAAATTTTTAATAATTTCCTCTACCCTATTTTCATGGGTATCGGTGATAAAAACTTGCCCAAAGTTTTTTTCCAAAATCAATTGAATTAATTGTTGTACTCGCCCTTCATCCAATTTATCAAAAATATCATCCATCAAAAGGATTGGATTGGAGGAGTGGTTTTTTTTCAAAAAATCATATTGAGCCAACTTGAGCGCTAACACATAAGATTTCAATTGACCTTGCGAACCAAACTTCCGCAACAGGTGCTGATCAATCTTAAAAGCTAAATCATCTTTGTGAATTCCACAAGTGGTTCGAGTTAGAATTCTATCTTTTTCTCTCGATTCTTTTAGTTGATTAGCAAAAATTCCATCCTTCAAACTTGACGTATAAGTACAATCCACTTTATCTTGACCACTCGAAATATCTTGGTAAAATTCTTTAAACACAGGTCGAAAGGAATCCACAAATTCTTTTCTTTTTTCAAAAATAACTTGTGCAGGTTCGAGTAATTGTTGGTCATAAATATCCAACAGCTCCACATTAAAGGAACGAGTTTCTGCAAATTTTTTCAAGGCAGAATTCCGTTGCCTTAATATCTTATTATAAGTGATTAGATTATTTAAATAGTCCCCATCTAATTGCGACAAAGTATTATCCAAAAACCTCCGTCGCTCTTCACTTCCTTCCGTTGCCATCAAAGTATCATCTGGAACGATAATCACGACAGGCAACATTCCGATATGTTCTGACAATTTTTGGTAGGCGACATCATTTTTCTCAATCTCTTTCTTTTTGCCTGGCTGAACTTTTGCTACGATTTTATTTTTGGAATTACTTTTTGTTGCTTCCTTTTTCTCATTTAAAAAATAGCCTTCCAACCTAAAGAAATCCATCGTGTGTTTGACCACATTCCGATCATTGACCCCTCGATGACTTTTACACATGCAGAGATAATAAATGGCATCCAACAAGTTTGTTTTTCCCATTCCATTTTTCCCAACGAAACAATTTAATCGCTCGCTGAAAACAAAATGCCCTGTTTCGTAGTTTTTAAAATGAGTTAATTTGAGTTGTTGAATTTTCACTTAAATTGATTTGGATAAAATATAATATTGACGATTTAATAAAATGTTTTGATTCTTATTATAGGAGCCATGAAACTTAAAATTATGGGGATTCCATTATGCTTATTAGTTGCGGTTTTCTTTTACCACATAGAACACATAAGATCTTTTATAAAAAAAAAAAGCTATGTGGTCTATATGTTCTATGTGCTAAAAAAAATCTACTTGATAAAAAACCAAAAATGCCAATAAAACCAAAATTATTTAGACCAGTAAAACTTAGAATTTAAAGTTAATTATCACATAAAAATGAATGAATTTTGCAGATTATAAATTTAGGATTATCTTTAATCTCGAATTCAATCACATTTTTTCAAAAATTAGAATTTAACATGACGAAAGTAGTTGAAAAAGTATCAAAAAGAGGTAAAAAGGAGCCAAAATATAGCAAAGAGACCTATTTGAAATGGTATGAAACCATGCTGAGAATCCGTCGATTTGAAGAAAAATCATTGCAAAAATATGGTCAAGAGCAAATTCGTGGATTTCTTCACGTATATATTGGCCAAGAAGCAATTGCAGCTGGATTAGTTTCTGCGATCAGAAAAGAAGATTCTATGGTTACCGCTTACCGGCAACATGGTTTAGCAATCAGTCGAGGTATTCCTACCAGAAAATGCATGGCTGAATTGTATGGTAAAAAAACGGGTGTGGTAAAAGGTAAAGGTGGGTCGATGCACTTCTTCTCCAAAGAGCACAGATTTTTTGGAGGAAATGGAATCGTTGGAGCTCAAATTCCAATCGGAACAGGTATCGGTTTTGCAGAGAAATATAGAGGAACGGATTTACTTTGTGTGACGATGTTTGGTGATGGAGCTGCTCGACAGGGTGCATTATACGAGGCATTCAATATGGCAATGACTTGGAAATTACCCGTACTTTATATTTGTGAAAATAATCATTACGCGATGGGTACTTCCGTAGAACGTACTAGTAATGTTGCTGATATTTACAAAGTGGGAAGCGCATTCGATATGCCAAGTGAAGCAGTAGATGGAATGTCTCCTGAGTCTGTACACGAAGCGTTGACTCGTGCAGCAGAACATATTCGTTCAGGAAAAGGGCCTTACTTTTTGGAAATTAAAACTTACCGATATAAAGGGCACTCCGTTTCAGATCCTGGAACTTACCGAACCAAAGATGAATTGAAAGAATATCAAAGCATCGATCCAATCAAGGTGACTGAGAAAAAAATGTTGGATGGAGAAATTGCTACAGTAGAAGAAATCAAGGAGATCAAAGACAAAATCAAAGCTGAAATAAACGAAGCGGTTGCCTTTGCAGAAAGTTCTGATTTCCCTGATGGAGCTGATTTATATGAAGATAATTATATGCAAAAAGATTATCCATTTACGACGTAAATGTTAATGATGAACTATGAATGATAAATGATGAATACTCTTACAATTAGATTCAACATTCATCATTTATAGTTTATCATTAAAAAATTATTTTCCATTTCGCCCACCTGGAGGCCCACCGCCTTGTCCACCTCTACGTCCTATTCGTGTTTTTTGTATTTCAAGATATTTGGCAAATTGTTCTTTCGTCATCACATTTGATAATTCTTTATTTTGCTCTTCTTGTTGTTTTTGCATTTCTCCTTTCATGGCTGCTCGATCACCATTGTTCCTGTCTCTAAGTCCTTTTCGCTTCGCTAAATACTTTGCTGAAATTTCTTCAACTTTTACAATTTGTGCTACTGACAAATTGAGTTGTGCATACATTTCTTGTTGTCGTTTTTGCTGTGCTTCAGGATCACGTTGTCCTCTTCGACCATCTCTTCTTGGTCTTTCCGTTCTAGATGTTGTTTCAGTTGGAACAGCTTCAGCTACCGTTGCATCTGCCGATTTTTTACTGCAACTAAACAACATAGCAACAGCAAAAAATAGAAATGATAGTTTTAATAATTTCATGTTTTTAATTTTGATTTTGATAAAATAGTTTTTGATTTTTTAAATACAAAAAAGGTAAATTTCTCGAAGTCAGGATTTTACGCTTTTTGTTTTATTCATTTTTTTAGATGATAAAACTATAAAAAACTTGCGAGTGAATTTGAAGTGGTTCTTTTCTTTTGGCTAATTATTAAATTACTCTGCAAAACTATTTCTGCTGTTCAAACTTGCTCCCTTTTTATGATTTACAAAAAATACAAAACAGCAGTATAATCCGTCAAATCTAAAATTTCATTATAAAATCCGAATGTTGAATATGGTTAGCGGTGTATTTTCCGACCTTAAAAATTTCGTACTTCATCTCCACTTAAATATTGATATTTGAAATTTTATTCGCCATGCTTCTTGCTAAAAATTAGCCAATTTACTCTCACTACTTCGTCTGCTGGCAACTGAGCTAAAAGGCAATTTTGCAATAAAAAAAAGAAAAGTAACAAGCTGGGAATTAAATGAATTTTCATAAAATCTTAAGCGTTTAAATTAAAAAGTAGATCACACCATCTCAGATAGTTCCTGAAAAAAATAACACTTATTTAAAATGTGAATTGTAGATGTGAAGCTACTTTGAACCAAATAAGAGGCTACAATCAGACCAATCTTTAGCTTTTTTCAACAAAACCTAGGAAGAGTAAAATGATATAAAAATTTTTCTTATTTAAACTAAAAAACTGATAATCAGCTAGTTACCAATTATCAGTCTTTTAAATACTTATTTTTGAAAAGAACTTATTTCATAAATCCCTACGTTAATTAACTGCTTCTTTTACTTGAACAATCCTTTTTAATTTCTCAATTAAAGTATCCACCTCTTCTTTTGTATTATATTTTGAAAAAGAAAAACGGATAGATTTCCGATCAGGGTCAGCTTGGATTTTTTCTAAAACATGTGATCCTTTTTCAGCACCTGAACTACAAGCACTTCCACCAGAAGCACAGATTCCTACAATGTCTAAATTCAATAAAAGCATTTCAGATTTTGGGGAAGAAGGAAAAGAAACGGTCAACGTTTTGAAATGAAAATCACCTTCGTGGTCTCCATTAAATTGAATATCTTCAAAGTGCTCTTCTAATTGATTTTTTAAATAATTTCTTAAACCCAAAGTATGCTCCCGAGTTATTTCCAAATTTCCGTAAGACAATTCTAATGCTTTTGCCATCCCAGCAATTCCATAAATATTCTCAGTTCCTGCTCGCATATTTCTTTCTTGCGAACCACCGTTGATAATTGGTTTGACCAAATTTTCACCATTGATGTAAATGAATCCAACACCTTTTGGTCCATGAAATTTATGTGCAGCTCCTGCTAAAAAACTGATCTTAGTTTCGTCGACATTGATTGGATAATAGCCCATCGTTTGAACCGTATCAGAATGAAAATAAACATTGTGTTCAACACACATTTCGGATACTTTTTGCAAATCTATCATCGTCCCAATTTCATTATTGCAATGCATCAAACTGACTAAAGTCTTTTCGGCATTTTCCGAAACTAGCGCTTCCAAATGCGCTAAACTGACTTTCCCTTTTTTATCAATATCTACAAATTCAACTTTTATATCGGTCTCTTTTTCCATCGCCTCCAGCGTGTGCAAGATGCAATGATGTTCAATTGACGAAGTGATAATTCTCTTGACACCAAGATCTCGAACGGCACATTGGAGCACCATATTATTAGCTTCCGTCCCTCCTGAGGTGAAAAATATTTCGCCGATGGATGCTCCGATCAAATTAGCAATTTTCTTTCGAGCTGTTTCGATCACGGTTCTTGCCTCTCTTCCTTCTTTGTGGATGGAAGATGGATTCCCGAAATGGTTGCGCATCAAGTCCGACATGAATTCGATCACTTCCTCGCTGATGGGAGTGGTTGCTGCGTTGTCGAAATATATTCTTTTCATTGTTTGTTTTCTATTTCTTTGTATAAATTAAAATGTATTTCTTTTTCCAAGGGTATCAACCTTACTTCTCTTAATTCTTCAAAATTTGAAATCATAGAACCTATTTCATATTTCGTTCTTTCACCAATTGCATTTTCATCTTTCTCTTCCTCGTAAAATTCTTGTCTAATTAATTTTCCATCTCTAGAAATAGAAATGCCTGCAACACAGGCTGTATCAGAATTAATAAACCTTACAATCTCTGTATTCAACAATCCACTTAGTTCTGTTAAAATAGTTTGTGAAATTAAATCATATAAATCATCAATATAAAGTACTCTTTCGTTATCTGAAATACCAATTAATCGTTCCGAATATCGATCTATTCGTTCTCCTTCCAAGTCATATTCAGTTAGATTAGTTTTATCTTTTTTTAAAAGCGGTTTTAATTTATCAAGAGTAATTTGCAAAAAATTATCATCTTTTACATCTTCCTTCAAAATAAAAATAACACTAAAGTTTCTGCTCATTTCAAATATATAATTTTCGAGAATTACACTAACTTCATTTTAAACCATTTGTTCACCATGACTGATTCATCAATGTAATCAAGTTTGCATTCATACTCATTGGTTGCTGCATTGTAGTCATAATCCTTCGACCACTTTTTATGATTTTTAGCAAGTTCCGTAATTGCGTCGGTGATAAATTTTACTTCTTTATCCGTCATCACAGGATGGATGGACATTCGAATCCAACCAGGTTTTTCACTCATATCACCCAATCCAATTTTGCAAGAAACATCATTTGAATACTCTTGAGAAACAGACAATAAATAATGCCCATAAGTTCCCGCACAAGAGCAACCACCTCGAACTTGAATTCCAAAACGGTCATTCAATAACTTCACTCCCAAATTATAATGAAGGTTATCAATATAAAATGAAACTACGCCTAATCGCTTTTTCGCATGCTTCGCTAAAATATGGAGGTTGGAAATTTTCCCTATACCTTTCCATATTTTTGCGAGTAACTCTTCTTCTCTTTTTAGGATTTTTTTCACCCCCATTTCCTCTTTGAGTTTCATGCAAAGAGCCGCTTTGATCGTTTGCAAAAATGCAGGTGTTCCGCCATCTTCTCGTGCTTCGATTTCATCAATATATTTGTGCTCGCCCCAAGGGTTAGTCCAGTCAACTGTTCCTCCACCTGGATTATCAGGCACTCTATTTTTGTATAATTTTTGATCAAAAATTAAAACGCCAGTCGACCCAGGACCACCTAAAAATTTATGTGGAGAAAAGTAAATAGCATCCAAACATTCCAGCTCATCTTGAGGGTGCATATTAATCTCAATGTACGGAGCAGAGCAAGCAAAATCTACAAAACACAATCCACCTGCCTTGTGCATCATCGATGCAATTTTATGATAAGGTGATTTAATTCCAGTTACATTAGAGCAAGAAGTTACCGCAGCAATCTTGGTTTTACGTTTACGATATTTGTGCAATAACTCTTTTAAGTTATCCAAATTGACCAAGCCTTTTTCGCAAGGAGGAATCACGACTACATCGCAGATTGTTTCCAACCAACTAGTCTGATTGGAGTGATGTTCCATGTGTGTACAAAAAATAATTGGCCGAACTTCCTCCGGCAATTTCACTAAACCTCTATATTTTTCATGGATTTTTAATCCTAAAATTCTTTGAAATTTATTGACCACTCCAGTCATCCCAGAATTGGATGAAATCAAAACATCACTCTTTTTTGCACCGACATGTTTTTTGATAATCTTTTGTGCTTCATGGTAAGCCATGGTCATGGAGCAACCTGTTACCGTGGTTTCGGTATGGGTATTGCCAACGAAAGGCGCCATTTCTTTGAGCAATAATTTTTCTATGGGAAGATACATTCTACCGCTAGCCGTCCAATCGGCGTACACAATTCTTTTTTTCCCAAAAGGAGATTCGAAGGTTTGGTTGGTACCAATTACATTTTCTCTAAAAGGCTTAAAGTATTCTTCTAGAGTAACTTTTTTAACAGTTGCGATTGAAGTACTCATTATTGTGGATTTCATTTTTTTGATAAAAAGTAGTTTTAATATGGAAAATCAATTGGCGATATGCGAATTATTTTTCTCTAAAAATTTTGAAAAAGTAACTTAGTTTTTGAAAAAAGAAGGGTGGCTTTTTGGTTAATTAAATCTACGAAATGTATTTTACAAAAAGATAGAATTTTCTGAAAAATACTTTTTGTTCGCAGACTTCGATGGTCAGATTTTGGACTGTTTGAGCCGTAGAGACAAGGCGTACCTTGTCTCTACGGGAATCTAGAATTACATTTTTATTTCATCAAAAAAAAATCCCGAATTTCGATTTTCTCAAAATTCGGGATCTAACATTTTTCTTATAAAAAAACTAGATCACCACATGTTTTAAAATATCTGCGATATCTTGTTGTATTTTTTTAGCCAAATTATTAGCGGTTACTTCCGATGTACTTTCGCTATAAATTCGGATGATCGGCTCTGTATTTGATTTTCTTAAATGAATCCAATCTGATTCGAATAAAATTTTCAAACCATCAATAGTATCCAATTCTTCGTTTTTGTACTTCTCCGTTAATTTTTCAAAAATCAAATCCAAATCAATTTCTGGCGTTAATTGAATTTTATTTTTTGAAATAATATAAGAAGGATAATTTCTTCGCATCCATGAAATTGGTTTCCCAAATTCAGCTAACTGCGATAAAACCAACGCTACACCGACCAACGCATCTCGGCCATAATGTAATTCTGGGTAAATTACTCCTCCATTTCCTTCGCCACCGATAACTGCATTTGTCGCTTTCATTTGATCCACTACATTCACTTCTCCAACTGCCGCAGAGGAATAAGTTCCTCCATTTTTCTCCGTAACATCTCGCAATGCCCTCGTGGAAGAAAGATTAGAAACGGTATTTCTAGATTTGCCCTCTGGCGTATTTTTCAAAATATAATCAGCCACCGTCACTAGAGTATATTCTTCGCCAAACATTTCACCATCTTCACTAACGAATGCCAACCGATCAACATCTGGATCAACAGCAATTCCTAAGTCTGCACGATTAGCTGTAACTGCTTCTGAAAGTTGTCTTAAATTTTCAGGAAGTGGCTCTGGATTATGAGCAAAATCTCCAGTTACTTCACCATTGATGAGAATAACTTCGCAACCTAATTTTTCTAAAAGAGGTGGAATCGAAATCGCTCCCGTAGAATTGACACAATCAACGACTACTTTAAATTGTCTTGCTTTCACCTTTTCAATCGTCACCAGAGGAAGGGACAAAATTGTATTGATGTGTTTATCAATATAGGTATCATCTTTCCGATAAGAACCTAATTTATCAACTGAGGCATATTCAATATTCCCAGCCTCAATAAGTGCTAAAAATTCAGTCGCATCTGCTGCTGAAATAAATTCACCTTTATCATTGAGTAACTTTAAAGCATTCCATTGTTTGGGATTATGACTAGCGGTGAGGATGATTCCAGCACCTGCATTTTCCATCGGGACAGCTATTTCAACGGTTGGAGTTGTTGACAATCCTAGATCAACAACATCAATCCCAAGTGATCGTAAAGTACTGACTACCAGATTATTAACTATTTCACCGGAGATCCGAGCATCTCGTCCAACCACTATTTTTCGATTATTTGTTTTTTGAATGACCCAGTAGCCAAAAGCTGCTGCGCACTCAACAATATCTTGTGGAGTAAGATTATCTCCTGCACCACCACCGATAGTTCCTCTGATTCCTGAGATTGATTTGATTAAAGCCATAGAATTTACAAATTATTTGATTTACTTCGTGATTTTTAGGGAAAATACAGCTTTAATAATTATTAAACTGTACTTATTATATATGTTCTGCTGAATGGTAAAGATAAAAATTAATTCATGGAAGAGAAGCAAAATTAGAGAGATATATTAGACTAAATATCGAAATATATTGCTTCATAAGCGTTGTATAATCTCCATTCTAATTTTATACCTTTGATGAATTTTATACGAGAACAATGAGTGAGCTACTACAATTTGACCAATATTTATTTCAATTAATTAATTCTGCTTGGACGACAGAATGGTTAGATGCATTAATGCCGATGTGGAGAAGTAAATATTTATGGATCCCATTCTATGTTTTTTTGATCAGTTTTTTATTGATTAATTTTGGAAAAAAAGGAGGATTCCTACTGCTCTTTGCCTTGGCTACGATTGCTGTTTCTGATACATTGAGTAGCCAAATTATTAAAAAAAATGTGCAGCGAGTTCGTCCTTGTAATGATTCTCGCATTTCAGATACAGTTAACCTAAAAGTAAAATGTGGTGGCGGATATAGTTATACTTCATCTCATGCGACGAATCATTTTGCTTTGGCATTTTTTCTAATTTGCACTTTAGGAATTCGATTTCGGTGGATCAAATGGGTGTTGATATTTTGGGCAAGTAGTATTGCTTATGGGCAAGTTTATGTGGGGGTGCATTATCCGTTGGATGTGATTTCGGGGGCGATGGTGGGAATGATTGTTGGGATTTTGGTGGCTAGCTGGTATGGTAGTTTTCAGGATAAAAAAATAGCGTTTAGTTGATATTTTTCAATTAACTTTGCGAAACCAGCACAGACGTCTCCGTATGGAAGGGATTTTTTTAGCAGAGCTAGCGTTCAATTTTTCATTAAAAAAATTTAAGTATTGCATTTTCAAGATTATTTAATATTGTTTTCAAGCGTCCTTTTGGGCGGTGGTTTGGCATTTTATTTCCAAAAAAACAATAAAACATTATTGCAATTAGTGCTGTCCTTTAGTGGCGCATTTATTTTGGGAATTTCGGTTTTGCATTTAATGCCAGTTGCATTTTCTTATCCGATTGATGCGACTCCTGAAGTTATTTCAAAACACGGAAATACCGTGGGATTGTTTATTTTGATAGGTTTCTTTGTGCAAATATTTTTAGAACAACTTTCCAAAGGTGTGGAGCATGGACATATTCATGCTCCTCATCATGACAAAACTAGCTTTGCGATTCAGATACTTTTAGGATTGAGTATTCATGCTTTTTTTGAAGGAATTCCTTTGGAAAATGAAAGCATTCATGCACATCAGCATCATGATCATTTGTTGTGGGGAATTGTTTTACATAAAGCTCCCGCGGCATTTGCATTAGTACTGTTATTACTGATTTCTGATTTTAAAAAACCATTAATTATAGGTGCTTTGTTAATCTTCGCTTCGATGTCTCCGTTGGGTGCTTTGGCTGGAAAAGAATTAACTGAGATTGGTGTACTAACTATGGAGCGACAAAATTATGTGGTGGCTTTTGTGATTGGTTCATTTTTGCATATTGCGACGACGATTCTTTTTGAGGTGGAAAGTGGGGAACATCATAGTATTTCGATAAGGAAATTGATTGCGATTTTGGTGGGGATTGGGATGGCGATATTGACGATTGTTTAGCCCCCAGCCTCTAAAGGGGAGCCTTTTCCGAATATGCCTTCGGCATTTGAAAAAGTTAATTACAGTTTGATTGACGATTATTGTTTTGATTGATTTTGA
>Ga0115005_10003325_pt1 | contig 12841 bp, 17 predicted proteins | sample ArcOceMetagenome_FD_87163 | JGI IMG/M metagenome (GOLD analysis project Ga0115005, IMG submission 87163) | Marine eukaryotic phytoplankton communities from Arctic Ocean - Arctic Ocean - Greenland ARC118M Metagenome | ecosystem: Environmental > Aquatic > Marine > Oceanic | place: Arctic Ocean... | reverse complement strand
TTTTGATGGGGCTGAACTAGGATCGACAGGCGGATTAATAGGCGAGTGGAGTTACCCCGATCTAAGCTGGGTTAACGCGAAGAAAACTATAATTGCAAACGAAAGTTACGCATTAGCAGCCTAGGCTGTTACGAGGTAGTTAGGCCTTGTTACCAAACATAGCAGGAAAGAGTGTTGCAGCAATGTAACACTTTTTTTTTGATATCGTTTTCATTAACTAATCTAACGACTTTGATAAGTACATGAGCAAGAACACAGGACTTGCCATATCCCTAGAACTGAAAGGACTATAATGACTAGAACTATTTTAAGCATTGCTACTCTTGCAATGTTATCCACAGCCGCTATGGCTAAAGATTTTGATAATACAGGTTTTGCTATTAAAGCACAAAGCGACTTATACGGAATTGAATTACAAGCAGATGACTCGGATAGAGTTATTGAACTTACTACAGCCTACAAATTACCAGTAACCGTAGGTGTAGCAATGAAAGACAATAGTACAACAAGAGACTTTGCGTTTACTATTAGAAAGAAAATGACCTATAATGTTGACAATGTTACATTATACATTGAACCTAAAATTGGAATCAACATAGGCGATAGCTATGCTAAAAACCAGTTCGAACTTTCACCAACCGTTGGTGCGTCATTTAACGGACTTCAGTATGCTACACCATATGTAGAACTTGAAGGCAAAAACGTATCTACTTCAGATGATCCGTTTGATATTTCCGGAGCAAACAAGTATGCAACAATCGGTGCAATTGTTCCATTAGCCACAACAACTGACTTAGATCTTTCTATGGTCCGTACTATGGATGGAGATTGGTCCAAGACTGACAATGAGATTATGGCACTAGTTGTGTTTAAATTTTAAAATAAAAAGCAACATATAAAATAAAAAGCAACATTCGTGTTGCTTTTTTTATAACTAAATACTGAAGTACTTAACTATAGAAGGAACGCTTTAATGTCACAGGTTAAAGATGAAATAGGTAAACTAGAAGTATCAGTAAGAGTATTAGGCAACGAGATTATTGGATTAAAAATGGTTGTAGACGATTTTAAAATTAAATGGTTAGTAAATGGTGTAATAACCATAGTTGCATTAGGCTGGACGGCAAGTACGTTTGGTCCAATTTTAATAGGAACATTTCAGTAAAGGAAAAAATAATATGTATGAATATAGATGTGAAATTACAAGAGTCGTTGACGGTGATACCGTTGATGTAGATATTGACTTAGGCTTTGGCGTTTGGTTGAGAGACGAACGTGTAAGACTAGTTGGCGTTGATACACCGGAGTCACGTACAAGTGATAAGGTTGAAAAGTTATTTGGTAAAGCCGCTAGTGCATTTGTTTCTAGTCATTTACCAGTTGGTTCTTTACATATGCTACAAACTGCAAAGTACGATAGCAAAGGTAAGTTTGGACGTATCCTAGGAAACTTTATGATCTGCGGTGAAGACTTTGTATCGAGCGGAACGACTATTAATGAACTATTAATTAGTTCTGGTAATGCAGTACGCTATAATGCTGAGAACAAAGCACTTGTCCAAGAAGCACACATGGCAAATAGAACTCGTTTAATTGCTGAAGGTGTTATTACTCAAGCACAAGTTGATGAAGTTAGCTAGTGCGTAAAATTCCTATGAAAGGCGGCGACGAGTATGATGCTTTGACTAAAGCAAGAAAGTATTATAGTTGGTCCGCCGGCCAGATTAAAAAGATCAAAAGAAGCTACAACAAACGGTTTCGTAAAAGAGCCGCCGAACAAACCAAAGATATTGATTAAAAATAGGTTGACATATACTTTTTAACATGCTATAATAGTATTTTATAACATGGAGAAACCTATATGACTATGAGTCTAGCACGTGGACTATCTACTTTAAATACAAAGAAGCGTAAGCCTAAAACATATACTTTGAAACAACAAGCACAACACGAGATTGATTGTAGAGCATACAATAAGCGTATGCGCCAAATAGGCGCACACGATCAACAAATGTCACTTGAAGACTATGCTTTATACATCCGTGGTCAATATAAGCCCAAAGTTACCAAACCTAAGACACTTAGTAAGAATTGGGCAGTAACTTCCTACACTAGAGAAACATCGAACCGCGAGAAGTATCCTAGTGCTGGTAATGGCATTGGTAACTGTACTAAAAAAGAGAATATGCAGTATACAGGCACTTTAATTAAAGGTATTGCAACTATGCACAAAAGTAATGCAGTACCAATTATCAACAAAGAACAAGCAATTGACATAGCAAATATGCGTCGAAACTAAAATGTGTACTTAATAATGAGCGTAAAACAACTTAAATACTACACGAGGTACCCTATGAAAATTATAAAACGATCTATAAGCATCGCCATCATAGCATTTTTCTCCTTCTTTGGAGTAGCGTTAGCTGAAATGTCTTTAGGCTTTAATGAACTTTATGCAGAAGAAGAGCGACCACAAGAATATTGTTTAGCTCTAAACATGTACTTTGAAGCACGTGGTAGCAGTGTCGCAGACATGGCTGGCGTAAGTGATGTGGTACTAAATAGAGTCAAGGATACAAGATATCCTAATACCATTTGTGAAGTAGTTAAACAAGCAAAACTCAAAGAAAGTTGGAAGACTAAGAAAGATCAAGACTTAGATGATCAACTAAGAGTTTATATTCCTGTCCGAAACATGTGTCAGTTTAGCTGGTACTGTGATGGGAAAGCTGATATACCACTTAACAAAGACTTGTGGCACTTAGCACAAAATATGGCATATCTTATGATATGGGAAAAACGATACGTTGGCATGACAGAAGGCTCGACGCATTATCACGCAGACTACGTAAACCCACGCTGGGCGTCTGGTTTACACGTAACGGGAAGAATAGGCGCACACATATTCTACCGTTGGGAATAGGAGAAATTACATGTTATTAGCGTTACTAGTTTTACTTACGGCTCTGACCATCTCTGCTGTCGCTATTTACTATAGCGTAGTAGGATTGGTTGCAATCTTTGCCGCGGCAGCAGTGCCAATTATGATTATGGGCGGAGTACTTGAGGTAGGTAAGTTAGTTACCGCAGTATGGTTGCACAGGTACTGGAAAGAAACAGTTTGGTGGTTAAAGTCTTACTTGTCTTTTGCAGTTGTGTTACTCATGTTTATTACTAGCATGGGCATCTTTGGATTCTTGTCTAAAGCACACATCGAACAAACTAGTGCAGGCGAAGAGTCAGTTGCACAAGTTGAAAGAATAAACACTGAGATTGCAAGACAAGACGCTATTATTCTACGAGCAGAACAGCAAATACAAAAAGCTGAAGATAGTACAAACATACAAGATAACACAGTTCAAGAACAAATTGATACAGAAATAACAAGAATTGACTCTGCGTATATTAGAGTACAACCTGCTATTAATCAACAACTTGCGTTAATAACATCTGAAGAACAAAAGTTAGAAACTAGAGTACAACCTTATAAAGATCAAATAGATGCAATTGCGGCAACACTACTATCCTTAGAAACATATGTTAACGAAGGTGGTAGAGATAACATTAAAAAAGCACAAGGACTAATTGGTGCCAAGGCTGACGGAAGCTACGGAAGCAGAACAGCCGCCGCAGTACAAGTCTTTAGAGAAGGCAAGAACTCAGAACGCATTGAATTGCTTAACAAGATTGACGAACTACGTGGAAACGAGTCTTCTACTATTACAGCCGCACGAGGCGAAATATTACGACAACGTGGACTTGCTGAAACTGAAATTAGTAATTCAAATGCACTCATATCAAGACTACGAGAACAACTTGGTAGAGTACAAGATAACTCAGGAGATATAGATTTAATAGTAGATGAACAAGCATCTAGGATTAAAAACGCAAACACAGAACTAGACACACTAACACAAGAAAAGTATGCATTAGAATCAGAGTACAGGAAGTTAGAAGCTGAAGTAGGCCCTATCAAATATATTGCTGAGTTTGTGTACGGAGAACAAGCAGATCAAAATTTACTAGAACAAGCAGTCCGATGGGTAATTCTGCTTATTATAATTGTATTTGATCCATTAGCGGTGTTGCTACTAATAGCAAGCCAATATACGTTTGAACGATTACGTAAAGAAAAGAAAGTTATTAAGGAAGAACTTCCGTGGGCAGAATACGAGCAAAAACGTGCCCAAGTTATTGTAGATAACCCGGAAGTTCCTTCAGAGGGAGCAAATAACAATGAACATGAAAATGGACATAATGAGCTGGGCGATGAACCATCAGAAGAAACCAGAAGAGAAGAAGCAACAGGATTCGCAGGAAGAATTGCAGACGAGTACGCCGGCAATGACAGTAGTACAATTGAGGAAGATGATAGACAGCCTAGAGCCTACAGTCGGACTGGCGATGCCGGTAGAATGGACGCAACCGAGCAAGACTACGGACTAGACAATGTTAGCCAAGAAGTACTAGATCACGAGTTTGATGATGAGTTTGGCGATATTGAAGAACTTAATAAAGACATGCCAGCACCAATAACATCTAATATGGGAATTGTTTTGGAAGCTAAACCTCCACTAGAAGAGCCACAAAAAAAAAGTTTAGAATCCTCGGAACGTTTAAAGGAACTCGAAGCTAAAGAACAAGACGAAGCATATCAATCAGCAGCATCTGAATGGAAGGCAAATAACCCAGATCAAACACTAAAGCATTATAAAAACTTATATGCCAAAGGTGTAATAGACTCACTACCATGGGAACAACTTGATGATGCTGATAAGTACAATACAGTTAACAATGAAGGCTATCGACAAAATTCGGAACAGAATGATAGCACACTGTTTAATAAACTGAAAAAATAGGTTGTAATTGAAAAAGATAAACATAATAACACCACCTGATAAGTTGTACAACGACAGTCTACAGGTGTTATTAATATTCCCAACTGCTGAGTTACAAGAAGCAGTCCAAGAACATCTTCTAAAGGATTTAGACGATGACGTAAACGTATATTATTATGACAAAGACGTATACGCTGAAACAGACATTGATTGGCTACTGACAATATTTAAAATGACAGATATAGTTATCATTGATGTTGATAATGTTAAACCTTACTTGCGAGATTTATTAGGATATATGATTGCCAAACCAAAAACTTATTGGTTGACAAAGGGTGAGCATCTGTGCTATAATAAGTTAAGCAATAATAGATTTAACGATTTTAAATTTTTGTCTGAACTAGGAGGTAATTTTGAGACGAAACAATAATGGCGGTGACCGCTATTCTAAAGATATAAAACCATTTAAAGGTTTGAGTGTAGAAGTACGAAACAATGATGTAAATTTTGCATTGCGTAAGTTTAAGAAAAAGATTCAAGAAGATGGATTACTACAAGAATTGAGAGAACGTGAGTTCTACCAAAAGCCAAGTGAAAAACGTGCTAGAGCAAAAGCTGCAGGCATTGCACGTTGGAAGAAAAAATTGCAAAAAAACGAAATAGAACTATTGGGCGGCGGTCCTGGCAACAATAAGAAAAGGTAATTACACATGCGTATCGAAGAAGACATGAAACTAGACTATAAAGACGTTTTAGTTCGTCCAAAGCGAAGTACATTAGGTTCTCGCAAAGAAGTAGATTTACAACGTGGTTTTACTTTTCGCAATTACCAAGGACCAACCGTAGATGATTATCGACACTACCGTGGCGTGCCTATTATGGCAAGTAACATGGATGGAGTTGGCACATTTGAAATGGCCGATACGCTAGCTGAACAAGGTATGTTTACTTGCTTAGTTAAGACATATACATCAAATGACCTTATTGATTTCTTCAATACTGATTACTTTCATACACAGTTTAAACGTAACCGTTCAGATTATGTAGCTATGAGTATTGGTATTACAGACGATAGCTGGGGTAAGCTACAAGAAGTAACTGCACTATGTGAAGGCAACCTAAAGTATGTTTGTATTGATGTAGCTAACGGCTACTCAGAAAGATTTGCACAGTTTGTGCGTAAAGTACGCGATGCGTATCCAACGTTGGTAATTATAGCAGGTAACGTAGTTACTGGTGAAATGACAGAGGAACTTATTCTCGCAGGAGCAGACATTGTTAAAGTTGGTATTGGACCAGGTAGTGTGTGTACAACACGTATTCAAACAGGTGTTGGATACCCGCAGTTGTCAGCCGTTATTGAATGTGCTGATGCCGCTCACGGATTGGGTGGGCATATTATTGCTGATGGCGGCTGCACTTGCCCAGGCGATGTTGCTAAAGCATTTGCTGCTGGTGCTGACTTTGTAATGCTTGGAGGCATGCTTGCTGGACACAATGAAGGTGGCGGCAAAGTAATTGACAAGTATTATAAAACAGGTGAGTGGCGTAAAAATGTACACACTCTTGAAGGTATTGAAACTACTACATGGGAAGATGCAATTGACCGCAAACAGTTTGTAGCATTTTACGGTATGAGTAGCGATGCAGCAAACACGAAACACTTTGGAGGATTGAAAGATTATCGATCTTCTGAAGGCAGAGAAGTTCTAGTACCATACAGGGGCTCTGTATCGGATACCGTGCAAGATTTACTCGGTGGTATTAGATCTACCTGCACTTACGCAGGCGCTAATAGGTTAAAACACCTAAGCCGATGTACTACATTTGTAAGATGTACACAGCAGTTTAATGCAGTGTATGCTTAACCAAATATTTAATCCCTGTAGCATTTAGAGGGATAAATAAAAGTGTAAGGCAATGTATGCTTTACATTAACTGAGCGCCGTAAGGGCTCGCATAAGAAATCTTGCTTTTTAAAGGAGAAAACAAATGACAAGAATCGACACAATAAATCTACCACACTTCCACAAGGCTACTATTGGCTTTGACAGACTATTTAATGAACTCAACAGAGGTTTTGAAAACAGTCCAAACGGAAATGGTTATCCCCCATACAACATTGCACAGATAAACGAAGACGAGTATATGATCTCAGTCGCAGTTGCTGGCTTTGGTATGGACAATCTTGATGTTACTAAGGATGGTAATCAGTTACAGAGTGTAGGGACAGCTCCTAGAGGAGACGATGAGGTAAACTACCTACACAAAGGAATCGGCGGACGCAACTTCCGTAGAGAGTTTACACTTGCTGACCACGTAAATGTAGCAGGCGCTTCACTAGACTTAGGTATGCTTAATGTACACCTATTACGTGAAGTACCAGAAGCATTAAAGCCTAAGAAGATTGAAATTGTTAATCACTCAGGCCTACAAACAGTAATCGAAGAAGACAGCGAGTAAGCAGTCTGGGGGAGCGTAATTGCTCCCCCAACCCACTGGAGAAAGAAAAATAAATGAATACAGATACAGATATTGATGTACAGATTGATGAAAAGATTAAAGAGCTAATACACGAGCCTAGTCTTTATAACGTTATCTTTTTAAACGATGACGGGACCCCAATGGAATGGGTTATAGAATTGCTCACTGAAATATTTAAGCACAGCCAGACTGCCGCAGAAGCGTTAACTATGGAGATACATAATAATGGGAGTGCAGTAGTCGGAACATACAGTTATGAGATTGCTGAACAAAAAACAATCGAAGGAACCCAGTCAAGTAGAGAGCATGGGTTTCCACTAGTAATTAAATTGGAAGCGGAGTAAGATGACTAACTTAAAAGAGTTAACATGGGAACACCATAAAAACGCAGAGAGGCAAGTGTTTGTAAAAGAACTAATGTCCGGAAAAATATCAGAAGAGAGATACGCTACTCTTTTATTTAACTTACACCCGCAATATAATATTTTAGAAACATTTGCTAAACTACACGATTTACTCGACGTTAGAATTGCTCCTTCTATCCATGCAGATTATCATGAACTGTGGAATGAATCAGAAGGTGCGTACACACCTACAGCATTGCCAGTAGTAAAAGAGTACATGGATCATATTGTGTCAATAGGCCAAGATCCAGAAAAACTAATGGCACACATCTATGTTAGGCATATGGGAGATTTGTCCGGAGGACAAATGATTTCTAAAAAGATTCCAGGGTCTGGTACTATGTATCAGTTTGATGAAGACGTAGACGGGCTTAAAGAAAAGATTAGAACAAGGTTAGATGATAGTATGGCGGACGAGGCTAAGATAGCATTTGACTTTGCAACAAAACTATTTCAACAAATGCAGGAAACCACAGATGTCAAATAGAATGATTGAGCCAGGCAGGGCTACCCACCGAATGGGTGGACCAAGAAAGAATGTTAGATTTGCTGGAGCACAAATTCCAGTTACTTTTGATGTTGCTGAAAACGTTAAAACTATAAAAGAAGCAATTGATTGGGCAGCTGAAAACAACGTAGATTACTTGCTAACACCCGAAGCTGCACTAAGTGGTTACTACCCAACTTTTATGGAAACTCCGGAGCAGTACCAAACACTACAACAAGGTGAACAAGAAGTTGTTTCTCATGCTAAAGATAATGGTATAGGATTATGCTTAGGAACTTTATTCTTAAACAACGAAGAACACGGATCAATTAAACGTAATCAAGTAAGATATTATAATAAGAACGGAGACTTTGTTGGTGCGTATAATAAAGTAATGACCATAGCTGTAGATAATGTTGTACCAGGTGAGATGTTAAATGCTAACCAAGGTGCCACAGCAGAATCTGAATGGACGGGTCATCCTATAACTGAGCTTGGAAGTGACAGTGATACTAGCTTTGAAGTTAGTACTTTAATCTGTAACGATATGTACGGTGAAAACAAAAAAGGGGAAAGCCTTGCTAGATCAGTGTTGTTCCAACTAAGAAATAATTGGGCGCCTATTGATCTAATTCTACATCCTACATATGGTCTTCGAGGCACAGAAGTTATTGAAGAATTTGATCTTGAACAAAACGATACTACACAAGAAAGAAAAGACAACATACGCAAATCAATGGAAGACTGGCACCGAACACATTTAGAAATGATGTCATACCAACTGAATACAACTTTCTTAGTAGTTGATACTTGTTCAGATTTTGGAGGTATAGAATCTAAATTTAATACTAGTAGCCCTAGTGGAGTTGTAAAAAATGGAGAATGGCTAGTGCAAGCACCACGTAAAGGTAAACAATATTTTTACCATGATTTTAATCTACCAGGCAGATTAACTCGTCTGCATGATAGCCATTTTGAAACTTTAGAAGAACTTATCAAACGCAACCCCGAACCTAAGGCATAACTATGTTTACATTTGAACCAGCACCAGAATCTGAAATATGGACTAAGTTAATTGATTGCCAAAATAATATCATTGATATGTTTGATCATTTTGCTGAAGAATTTGATGAGCCTGGCTTAGCACATTTTAACAAAGAAGACGGCAGTTGGATTAACCGAGTTTGGCGTAATGATGATCTACGTAGAGCACACATTGACGTAGTAGATGCAAGAGCTAGTAAAGGACTTTGGATGATGCATGTATGTTGTTTTCCGAATCTAAACAACGATGGTCCTATATATGGCTTTGATGTTATTGCAGGCAAGAACAAAATTACTGGTGCGTTCCACGACTTTAGTCCTAGTTCAAACTATGACCACGATATGATAGAACGTTATAAAGAGTCAGTAGAAGATTTTATTCCAAAAAAACAGCGTGAGTTACCAGAATGGGCAAAGGCTATTTTTACAGATAAGATGCTAGCTGCAAGTAATGTTAAAGCAGACGAAGCTGATGCTATTATTGAAATTGCACTAAACAACTTATCTAACTATTTTCTAGAAATAGGTGAATCCGACGGTGCAGGGAACCGAGATGAAGTAGCAGGAGCACAAAACCACTACTGCGAAAACCAGCAAAAAAATCCGCATACTCCTAATGTAATGAAGAGTCTTGGACTAGCTGAAGCTGATGTAGAAAAGTTCTGCACAGATATGCTGTTTCCAAAGATCGTATAAATACTTTATGCGTTACTTAGATATTAAAATCGTTGAAGGATCAGACTTGTCTATGGGCGAGTTAGTTACTGTTAAACACGGTACAAAAAGAATAGACATCTTCTTAAACAAAGTTAAGACTAACTCACCATTCCAACTTAAATCTGGTGGACAAATTACAGTTGACCCTGTAGAATATGATAGATTAAAGTCAATCATAGTACCAGGAGCAAAAGGTAAGCTTGCAGTAAAAACAACTGACGGTAAATTAGTTAATACCAGTGCCCTTGCTAAAACAGCTGAATTTGGCGGGCAATCTTCAAGTGAAACAGAAGGCGCAGCTATAAAATTTAACAGAGGTGAAGTTGTGGAAGGGTTTCATGCTCTTGCTGCTTTTGTAAGACTACAAGCAAGACCTACTAGAGACATCACACTAGACGAAGTAATTAAATGGATCCCAAAAATACAAAACGGGCAAACATTTAAGCTTCCAGTACAAGATGCAGAAAACAAAGAAGTTGCTGATGAATTCCATGTTACTATTAGTTTAAAGCCTGGAACATGGGATGCCTTTACACAAGCTACTACAATTTTAAAAGATGCTGAATTGGCAAAATTTGTAAAAGACGTTATAGACGATGCTAACGATGAAACAGGCAGACGTGCAGATGTTTATGCTACTAACGGAAAATACGATCTTGTAAGAGTAGTAGGCGACGGTGTTAGTGGAGAAAACGACACTAAAACTGATATCAACTTTGAAAATGAAACAGAAAACAAATATAAAGGTTATAGTATCAAAGCAGGCACAACTAAACAAATACATCAAGTAGGTGGCGGCGGCACAGTAGGTAAACGGAAAGCATCACCTGAAGAGCGTTTTAGAATACTACAAGACGAATTATTCGGTGTGCATGGCAAAGCAAGGCTAGCTGATATTAGTAGTGCTAAAGCAGAATATCTAAAAATTGCCCGAGACGAAAGTGTTCAAGGACGTTTAAAAGCACAAGCTATTGGATATCAAGCAGCAGCCAATAGTTTTAATCAAAATTTAACTAGTGATAATGAAGAAAAGGTTTTCGTCAAAACGTTTGCAAAAGCTCTTAAGTTTTTCTTAGCTAGAGATGACGATAATATTTTATTAAAACAATTTTCTGGAAAGGGTACTTGGATACTTGACCCAAAACGGTTCGATCAATTACACGAAAAAGGTTTAGATCTAGTTGCTGAATATATAAGTAAAACAAACCCAGAAATTGAAATCAAAGATAAAACATCTGGATTACTTCTAATTAAATTTAGAACTTATAAAGCCGGCGATGGTTACATGCGTAACTACATTGAAAAAGGTGACCTGTTCAAAGAGCTCACTAATATTAAAAAAATTAAAAAGTCTACCACCGTTTAACACCCCTAAACACCGTCAAAATTTTGACGATTTCCTACCGTCAAATTTTCCACCTAATTTTTTCATTAGATTTAACTAATTCACTTTTGAATCTGATAAATATGTATGAGCAGAGCGTGAGGGCTCTGATATAGGATTGAAAACATATGAAATTAGTACGAATGAGGGCGGTGATCGTGGCGATCGCAATAGGGTGTTTAACGACACCATTTTCACTACAGGCGCAAGTTGTAGATGATGCGGATGGAAATTTCGATGAAACTAGCTATGTAGAAACAAATAGCACAACTAACAGCAACAGCACTGTAAATAGTACAAATGCTAACACTAACACAAACAACAATACTAGCACCAGTACTAACACAAATACTAACAATAACACCAACACTAATGCTAACACAAATAACAACACAACAACGTATAGTGGTACAAATAACAATACCAATACTAATGCTAACACCAATATTAATACAAGTACTAACACCAATACAAATACAAATAACAACGTCATTAGTGGCGGAACTACTAACACTAATAACAATGTAATGAGTGGTGGCACAAATAATACAAACACTAACACTAATACAAATAATAGTACTGTAAACAGCACTAGTAACAACACCAACACTAATAACAATAATAGTACAGCAACCAACACTAATAACAATGTAATGAGTGGTGGCACAACTAATACAAACACCAACACAAATAATAATACTAGCAACAGCACAGTAGATCAAACTGTAAACAGCACTAGTGATAGTACTGTAAATCAAACTGTAAATAGTACTTCAAACAATACAAATACGAATGCTAACACTAATACGAATAGTAACACAAATAACAATACGAATAATACTAACGTAGATAGTAATAGCAACAATACAAATAACAATAATAATACTAACGATAGTACTATTACACAAAAAATTATTGCTCCTCCACCAAGTGCTATTGCTCCTACAGTAAATGCAGGTGGCAATGATACTTGTACAACTAGTATAAGCGGAGCAGTCCAGACACAGATTATTGGTGTTGCAGGCGGCACACACGTAAGAGATATGAACTGTGAAGCGTTGAAGCTGAGTAAAACATTATATAATATGGGCATGAAGGTTGCCGCGGTTAGTTTACTTTGCCAAGATGTTAGAGTTTATAAATCTATGGAAATGGCAGGTACACCTTGTCCGTTCGATGGCAGCATAGGCGAAGAAGCTTTAGCTAAATGGAATGCTAATCCGGAACAGCAACCTGTTGCTGTGAAGGAAAAGGAGGACAAAGAACGTGTCGTTACAAGAATGCTCCAAGGCGCTGGTGCTAGCTTGTTGCTTCTGCTTTTACTCTAATATAGTAGTAGCTCAAACAACACCACCAAGTACTGAGTGTAGTGCAACAACTTATACTGGCCAATTTAATAGCACACAATCTGGCGTTGCCTTTGATCCTGCAGATGCAAACCCTGCTGGTTATAATCAAGATCAACTACGCTGTGAAACTCTTG
>Ga0115005_10003324_pt1 | contig 12845 bp, 8 predicted proteins | sample ArcOceMetagenome_FD_87163 | JGI IMG/M metagenome (GOLD analysis project Ga0115005, IMG submission 87163) | Marine eukaryotic phytoplankton communities from Arctic Ocean - Arctic Ocean - Greenland ARC118M Metagenome | ecosystem: Environmental > Aquatic > Marine > Oceanic | place: Arctic Ocean... | reverse complement strand
TGGTGCAGTGATATGTTCATCAAATTCTCTAAAGCTTTTAAACTGCTTTATCTGGGACTCTGTTACTTTTAACAATTTGCCATAATCCATATTACGCATCTTAATCAACAAATTATTTACCATACTTTTTAATAAGTAGGCTTGGTAAACCTTTGAAAATCCTTGAGTAATACTATTGGCACAAAGAGCTAAATTAAAGGGAGTAGACACGGCCATGGCGGCCTTAATAATTCTCTGTTTTGGCTGTTCACTCAAGAGTTTTAGCAACATGTTAGCGCCAAGAGAGAAACCCATCGCCACTTTGCGTGTTTCAGGAAATTTATGTTCAAGCCAATTCAAGAAGTACCATGCATCCTCAGTTTCACCTGAGTGATATGCTCTAGGTGTTGTGTTTTGTTCACCGCCACAACCACGAAAATGCATCAACACCACTGCATACCCCTGCTTAACAAAGTTTGCTGCCATGTCGTTAGTATAATGAGAACGAATTGAGCCCTCTAAACCATGAAACATAGCAATTAAACCAGATGATTTTTGTACATCACCCGCCCAAATTAAATTAACGAAATCACCATCAGGTAAGGGTAACTTTTCTTTTCGGTAAACAAGCTTGGCGCGTTTTTGAATAAAACGTGGGAAAATAGTCTGTACGTGTCTGTTTTTAGCCCACCAGGGCGGCCTAAAGTCACTTTCAACTATTTCACCATAACGGACATTTTGATTGGATTCGGACTCGGAGGACATCAACAACTAAAGCTCAGATTTTCATTTACATAGAGTACATCAATTAACGGAGGACATAAAAATCTCTTTTGTATACAACATCAAAAAAGATGATTTTTTTATCATAGAGGATAATAAAATGCTGATAACAGCACGCTATCCGTTTAGGAATGAGAGTTTCTGGTTTGGTGACTAGATCCACGGCCTATAAAAGTCAGCGAATAATAATGACAGGAATGCAAAACTGACATGTTGAAATTCAAAGCGCATTGATGTCCAAAAACAAACAATGGTTCATCACAGCAACTCAGGGTAAAGTATTGAATTATGAACTTATTTTGGCAAATTAATGTTTAGTGTTTGGGCTGTGATAGCGATAGTACTTTGTTATCTTTTTATCCTATTTGCTTTGGCATTTTGGGGGGAGAAGCGTTACCAAAGTGGTAAGCAACACCCTTATATTTATAGTCTAGCTCTAGGTGTGCACTGCACGTCCTGGGCATTTTTTGGCACCACCACTCAAGCGGCACAGTATGGTTGGGCCTTTATGCCAACGTATTTAGGCATCATTCTGGTGTTTATCTTTGCGCACCCCGTTTTACGACACATTGCCCATCTGTGCCACCAGCATAAAGTGAGTTCTCTGGCCGATTTTATTAGTTTGCGTTATGACAAATCCCATTTGTTGGCAGCTCTTGTTACGCTGCTATGTTTTGTTGGCGTTCTGCCTTATATAGCCCTGCAATTAGATGCTGTGACTCGGGGAATTGGCATAGTAACAGGGACGGATGATCTTTGGCCTGACAGTGTCGGGTTATATGTGGCGGTGCTCATGGCGTTATTCGCCATTTTATTTGGCACTCGCTCAATCAGTCTGACAGATAAACATCCTGGACTTATGTTAACCATTGCATTTGAGTCGGTAGTCAAATTACTGGCCTTGGTGATAGTCGGTCTGTTCGTTTGTTACTCACTGTTTGATGGGATATTTGATTTGCTTGGCCAAGCTCAAGAGCATCCAAGAAGTCAACAAATTGTACAAGCAGACTCGGCTATTTGGGTATACGCAAGTCATATGTTGTTGGGTATTTGTTCAATGTTTTGTCTGCCTCGCCAATTCCATATTAATTTTATCGAAAACAATGGCGACGAAGAATTGCATCTTGCTCGTTGGGTGTTTCCTATTTATTTAGTTGCTATGACTATATTTGTATTACCCATTGCCATTGCTGGGCATATTCTTTTTCCTGAAGGTACTGTTAGTACAGACACCTACGCCCTTGCCTTACCCGTTTTTGCACAAAATACCGGCATAACAATAGTGTCGTTTATTGGGGGATTATCTGCAGCAACTAGCATGGTAATCGTAGCCACACTGGCTATGGGGGTTATGATTTCCAATAACCTCATCACCCCCTTATGGCTCAAATTTCAATTTAAAACCTTCAAACAACATAACCTCAAACCCAAGGCAATTTTGCTCATTAGGCGACTCACGGTATTGGTTGTTTTAGGTGTAGCCTATCTTTACCACTTGGATATTAGCCAATCAGCACCGCTGGTTAAAAGCGGCATTATCGCGATTGCTCTGTTGTCACAAACCATGCCTATCATCATTTTAGGTTTATATTGGCCAAAGGGTAATAAGTTAGCGGCACAACTCGCCTTATTAACGGGGGCTGCGTGTTGGTGTTATTGGTTGTTGTGGCCCAGTATCAAAGCCAGTTATTACTTTGACCCTGCACCGAGTGATTTGGATTTGGCGACTGGCTTCCTGTTAAGCCTAGTTGTTAACATTGTTACCTTTGTTTCTGTGTCGTTATTAACATCAAGCAAAGTTCAGGCAAATGCGTTTAATCCGCTAACCCCCTCTCTATCAAGTACCAATAATGCTGTCAAAATATCAAAACTATTGACCATGACAGCAAAAATATTAAGTCAGGAACGCCATCAAAACTTACTCAGCCATTTAACCACAGCTCAACAATCAGGCTATGCCAGCCCAAAACTTCTCGACAGTATAGAAAGTGAGTTATCCAGCCAGGTCGGTAGTGCTAGTGCCAGAATTTTACTCTCGGCTATTACAGAGAAAAAAGATGTCGCTCTGTCCGAACTTGTTGAACTAGTTGAGGAAGCAAGCCAAACATTTCAATTTAATCATGAAGTGCTGCAATCCTCTGTCGATCATATTCAACAGGGCATAAGTGTATTGGATCACAACCTGAAACTATTAGCCTGGAATCAGCGCTATATAGAATTGTTTGCTTATCCACAAGGTTTTATAAAAGTTGGGTTATCTATACGCGATTTACTCGTGTTTAATGCACAACGAGGTCTATTTGGCGAATTAGGGGACGGTGAAGAGATAAATCGCAAAATTGAGAAGCGTGTAACTTACATGCTATCAGGTAGTCGTTATAAATATTTACGTACCCAGAAAAATGGCCAAGTTATTGAACTCAATGGCAGTCCACTACCTGGTGGTGGTTTTGTTACTACCTATAGTGACATCAGTGAATATATTAATATTCAGCAAGAACTGCAACAAGCTAAACAAAACCTTGAAACAAGAGTCGAACACCGCACCTTACAGTTACAAAATGCAAATAGGGCTTTGGATGACGCCAGACAAGAAGCAGAAAACGCGAATGACAGTAAAACCAAGTTTTTAGCGGCCGCTGGACACGACTTGATGCAACCATTTAATGCGGCCAGTCTATTTGCCGCGATGTTGAAGCAAAAATCTCCAACATCTGAAATGGCCGAAATGAGCGAAAGCCTTATCCAGTCTCTTAATAGCGCCGAAGAACTATTGTCGATGTTATTGGACATGACCAAACTGGAATCTGGCGTGCTTAAAACTAACATCCAGTCATTTGAGATTAGCGAAATAATGAGACCATTGCTCAATGAGTTTTCAATATTTGCGGCACAAAAACAACTGACATTGACCTATATCCACTCTTCTCTGGTCGTGCATTCAGACAAAAAACTATTACGACGTATCATACAAAACCTAATATCCAATGCCATTAGGTATACCCAGGAAGGCAAAATACTGGTCGGCGTTAAACGCAGAGGTAGCTCACTACGCATTTGTGTCATTGACACAGGTAGCGGGATTGCTGAAGAGCAACAGCGCGAAATATTTCAGGAATTTCACCAACTAGATGCAAAAAATAATTCTCAGGGATTAGGCCTAGGTTTAACCATTGTTGAACGTATTGCAGCCTTGTTGGCTCATCCAATTAATTTGCGCTCGGAGCTAGGTAAAGGAAGTTGTTTTACCGTAACAGTACCCATCATGTCTAAAAGTGCGGCGAGAACTAGAAGTTCCACTGTCAGCCACAAAGAAAACAACCTCCTTCTGACGGGAAAACGTATTTTGATTGTAGACAATGAAATGCAAATATTATCGGCTATGAGTCAGTTATTCGAATCTTGGGGAGCAACAGTGATTGCGGCAACCGATGCTGAAAGCGCACTGGTTCAATGTGAAGAAGCGGTTGACTTAATGTTACTCGACTATCATTTGGATCATGGTGCAACTGGTATACAAGTAGGGCAAAAACTAAGAGAGAAATGGCGGAAAACAGTACCAGGGATCATAAACTCAGCCAATATTGGCGACGATGTGCGTGAACAAGCGATTAGTAATCAATTACACTTTTTACCTAAACCACTTAAATCGGCGACACTTAAGCGGCTAATTAGACAACTTAGAATATAACTTGTTGTCATTTAGTTTAGTTGTTCGACACCCATAACTTGTTTAAATAGCACTCCCGCTTGAGTACGATTATTAAAGTTCAACTTGTGTAGCACAGCCGATACATGCTGCTTGATGGTGGACTCACTGACACTCAATTCATAGGCTATTTGTTTATTTAGTAGGCCATCTGCCATCATTTTTAACACCCTAAATTGATGGGGTGTAAGTAAGGCAAGTCTGCTCGCAAATTCAAGTTCATTCGGATTTTCAAGCTTTTCAATTTGATTGAGCATATCTGTTGGCAACCACTGCTCGCCATCTAAGATAAGTCGCACAGCATCGGCAATTGTGGGCAGGGGAGTAGATTTGGGGATAAAAGCACTCGCGCCAAAATCAATGGCTTTGCGGATTAAGTCGGGGTCCTCTTCGGCCGAAACAATGACCACTAAAATATCTGGGTACCAGCTTCGTATTGTCGTCAGCCCAGTTAAACCCTTGTTTCCAGGCATTTTTAAATCAAGAAAAATCAACTCCACATCTGGATTAGTTTCCAACAAACTCAGCGTTTCACCAAATGACGCGGCTTCGAGAATACCGCTCCCCAACATACCCGCAACAGCTAATTTCATTGCACTGCGAAATAACGGATGGTCGTCGGCCACAATGGCTTTTGTATGCATAAAGAAGAATGACCTTTAAAAACTGCTTTACTAGCAAATTAGATTACAGCTAGGCTAATGTAACTAAGTCAGCGCTACAACAAAAATACAAAAAAGACGGCACAGAGGCCGTCTTCTTAATACTTTAACAACCGTTAAAACCGGTAACCTACAGTTAAGCTTACTGTCATAGGATCACCATAATAACCAATCAAGGTGTGGTCACCACCTGTACTAGGAGTGTAACCGCTAGGATCATCAGCGTTTGCATCTACAAACTGGTAACCGCCGACCACATACTCCTCATCAGTTAAGTTTTTAGCATGTAACCCACCATACCAATCACCATCAACACTAGACCAAGACACACTCATATTAAACAGACCATAACCGTCCTGAGTGATCAGACTATTGGCTGTTTCGGTGATGGTGTAGTCATCACGATAATAATAGTTGGTGTTAAAAGCAAAGTCACCCATGCCATTTGACCAAATATAATTAGCCGCAAAGTTAGCTGTATAATCAGGTGTGTTGGCTATGGCAAAACCATCCGAAATATCTATTGGTCCCGACCCTGTTTGTGCGATGACTTCTTCAAATTCTGCATCAATGTAACCTAACGCAATATCAAAGGTTAATGCATCCGTAGCAGCATAAGTGATTTCAGCTTCAATACCCTGCCCTGTTGAACTTCCCACATTACCTAAAATCTGTTGTAAATCTTCTGGAGAAGTAACAGGTAAGGCCGAAATATATTGTCTGTCTTTATGATCTAATGCGAACAAGGTAACGTTGGTGCGCAAGTTATCATTCCAGTCACTTTTCATACCTATTTCAAACGAATCGACTACTTCAGGATTAACAGACGGCTCGTTGATAGTGGCTCTTGGGTTAAAGGTACCAGACTTAAAGCCTTGGGCGTAACTCGCATAAAACAAAATATCTTTAGCATATTGATATTCAACACTCACGCTTGGGGTTAAGCGTGACCAATCCTCTGTGATTGGCGCGTCTAATATTCCGTCGCCGTCACTATCTGTACCTAACACTTGAGGCACCAAGTCTCCCTCTGGTCTAACGTAACCGGGTATCCAACCTGTAGAGGGATAAACATTGTCAAATAACACACCGTTTTTGACAAAGGCTGATTTTTCTTCATTGGTGTAACGCAAACCCACCGACATGGATACGGTGTCTGACAGGTCAAAATTCGTTTGCGCATAAGCTGCTTGGCTTTCACTATTGTTGCAACCAGACAAATCTCTGGTAAGCCCAGGTAAACCTAAAGAACGGCCAAAAAATCCTAAAACAGCATCAAAATTACCACAGGATTCACCGTCATAAAGATAAAGTCCGGCCACAACACCAAAACCGTCACCTGAATAACTGAGGTTAACTTCGTGGGTATCATTACTGTCATCGTATTCTGCTGGTACGTCAAAAATGTCTATCGCAGTATTATCAAAGTCAATGTTGGTAGCAGAATACCCCTCACGGTGTGAACCAATGTATTTTACTTGCATTGCATCACTTACATCGTATTGCACTAACCAACTGTAGCCATCTAACTCAACGCTATTGTAGGTTGGTAAGCTGGTGTATGAGTCGAACACATTAGCAGGTACTGGCGCGTCAGTTAAGATACTCGGTAATAATCGAAAACCACCTTTAGAATTTGAGGTGTCTTCGGTTTTGTCCCATCTAAGACGGAAAAATAGATCGTCTGTAGGGCGAAATTCAACGTTGAACCGTGCAGCCCACAAATCCTTGTTGTAATTTTCCAAGTCTTGATTGGGAAGTGCTGATTCGAGATATTCACCAAATCCATCACGAGTAAGATCGGCGTAACCAACACCAACAAATAATTTATCTTCAATAATAGGTATTTGCCCCGTCAGTTTGATATCACGTTGGGCGTAACTACCCACAGTTCCTTTAATATCAAAGGCAGCATCTCCTGACATTTCTTTGGTGACGTATTTAATCGCTCCACCAATAGTATTTTTTCCATAAAGCGCACCCTGAGGGCCTCTCAATACTTCGATACGTTGCACATCTAATAGGTCTAATACAGCCCCTTGAGGACGAGCAATATACACATCATCTACATAAATACCGACACCCGACTCATACCCCCATAATGGATCTTGTTGCCCCACACCACGAATAAAGGCCGTCAATGTAGAGTTAGTACCACGACTATTCTGTAGCGTGGTATTAGGTGAAAATTGTTGAATTTCAGTTATGACTGAAATACCTAACTCAGTTAATTCCATCTCCCCGATAGATGTCACAGCGATAGGCACTTCCTGCAAACTTTCAGTAGTTTTTCTTGCTGTGACCTCAATTCGTTCAAGGCCTTTCTTTTGTTCACTTTGTTGGGCGTGCAAATTGCTGCTTGCGAATAACACAGCTCCTACCGCCATAGCGCAAAGTGATTGATTAAATATTTGTTTAGTAGCAGTCAAACGTTGGGCGTTATTTATGTTTTTCATCATGTGTCCTTGGATCTTAGATATAGTTTTTATTTTTTTCTATCTGCTGCGGTCTAGGTAACATTAATCCAGAACTGACTTGTTGTCCTTAGTACCATAGTACTATGGGCATTAATTCCACTTTGCCACACAATAGCAACATCTTTTCTATCAGTCTGCGGTCACGGACTTAATTTAAAGGAAACAAACAATATGCTTAGTTTAATTGGCCTAATAGGTGGGTTATTGCTGTTAATAGTATTAACTATTCGCGGGATGAATCTATTTATAGCAGCCCCTCTTTGTGCGCTCATAGTCGCACTGACCAGTGGTTTACCGATTTTCATTGGAGATATCAACTTTGTCACTAGCTACATGCAAGGTTTTTCAGGCTTTATAGCGTCTTGGTTTTTTATGTTTTTGCTAGGTTCATTATTTGGCAAATTTATGGAAGATACGGGTGCTGCCGACTCGTTAGCTAGGTGGATCATCAGCAAGCTCGGCAGGCAACAAGCGGTGGTTGCCGTGGTCTTAGCCTGTGCGGTTCTCACCTACGGTGGAGTAAGTGTATTTGTGGTGGCATTTTCCGTCTATCCCATGGCGCTTAGCTTATTTAAAGATGCCAATTTACCTAGACGTTTTATCCCCGCGGCACTAGCCTTTGGCTCAGTCACTTTTACGATGACATCCGCCGGTTCGCCTGAAATTCAGAACTGGATCCCCATTAAATACTTAGGCACGTCGCCTTTTGCTGCCTGGGAAGTCAGCTTAGTAGTAGCCATATTTATGGCCAGTTTTGGTTTTTGGTGGATGCGTAAAATGATCAATAAAGCCGTGGCTAACGGTGAGCATTTTGAAGCGCGTGATCACGACCCAGAGATCCCAGAACGCGATTACCCACACCCTATTACAGGCATCATTCCTCTTTTAGTGGTGTTGGTTTTATCATTCCTATTACACGAAACACTACAACAACTTGCCTTGATAGTAGCTCTTGGCGGCGGCGTGTTATGTTTAATGGCTATCAACTTCAAGTATTTTCACAACATGCAAAATGCTGTGACTGCGGGCACCACTGGTGCGCTCATCGCCATAGGCAATACAGCAGCGGTTGTAGGATTTGGTAGCATAGCCAAATCAACTGCAGCATTTCAAACAGCTGTCGAAGTGATGGCACAGATACCCGGAAACGAATTGATTGGCGCCGCCATCGCCATTAGCGTTATTGCTGGATTAACAGGCTCTGCGTCTGGTGGCCAAGTCATTGCTTTGCCTTTACTTGCTCCTGGTTATTTAGATCAAGGAGTCGACCCAGAGGAATTACATCGCATAGTTTCTATTTCTTCTGGAGCGTTAGATTCACTGCCACATAATGGTTATGTGGTGACAACCATTCGAGCTATCTGTCAAGAAACCCATCAGCAAGCTTACTGGGCATTGGGTGCATTAACAGTAGTTGTGCCATTATGCGGAGTTGCATTAGCTATTACTTTGTTTAGTTTTACATAAACGATCTGCGGGAAATAAATAGACATGAAATACTTAATAATTAGACGCTCTAGATATTTGGCAGTTTTTGTTGTCTTGCTACTTAGTTCATTTGCCTCGGCTGAGTTATTGGTGGTCAAACAAAAGTTTGAGACGACAAATTTCAAAACGTTTAATGGCGAAACCATTAAACAAGTGGCTGTGGGTTGGGAAAGTTATGGTCAGCTAAACAACAAAAAAGATAACGTGATATTGATCACTCACTTTTTTACCGGTAATTCCCATGCAGCCGGTAAATATTCCCCAGAAGATAAACAAGCGGGTTATTGGGACGCATTAATTGGCCCAGACAAAGCCATTGATACCAATAAATATTATGTTATTAGCGTAGACAGCTTAGCAAATTTGGGCGTACGCGATCCAAATGTAATTACTACTGGTCCTGCATCAATTAACCCGGATACCGGCAAACCATATGGATTAAGCTTTCCAGTGGTGACTATTCGGGATTTTGTGAATATCCAAAAAGCCGTGTTGGAAAGTCTGGGAATAAAAAAATTACACGCGGTAGTTGGGGCTTCAATGGGCTCAATGCAGGCTATCGATTGGGCTGCCACTTACCCGTATTGGGTGCCTCGAATGATATCAGTAGTGGGGTCAGGCCAAGCCGATGCCTGGGTAACTTCAGCGTTAGAACGCTGGTCAATACCTATAAGGTTAGATTCTAACTGGCAGCAGGGCAACTACTATCAAGGGCCCGCTCCTATCGCTGGGCTGACTGCGGCTCTGATGTTTATTACCCAGGATGCCTTGTCCCCTGAGTTTTTTAATTCCATAGGCCAATCCGAGAATATGAGTTTTAGTCCACTTGAAGTGGCACCATTAAAAGACATCAACCAATCTCACAGCATAGTCCTTTGGCTCAAATCCAGGGCAGCAGCGCGGGCTGAATTGATGGATGCCAATCACCTACTGTATCTAGTACGAGCCAATCAATTGTTTATGGCCGGTCATGGGAATGACTTAAATAGTGGTCTAAAAAACATCCGGGCAAAAACACTTTTTTTACCCGCTGAAAAAGACCTATTACTAATGCCATATTTGGCTTATAACGCCCATCAAACTTTACTTAGTTTTGGAAAAAACTCACAGATTGGCACTATCTCCGGTATTCGCGGTCATCTTGAAGGGGTTGTTGGTATTGCGAAAAAAGCGGATCAAATTGCCGCATTTTTAGCGGACGAAAAGATTAAGGACAAGAAATGAACAAACTAGCACTCTGCTTAACAACAGGTTTGCTCTTTAGTGGATTATCCCAAGCACACAGCCCAAAACTCAATTTAAAGCTGGGGAATATTAGCGTATCTGGCTTATCCAGCGGTGGCTATATGGCCACCCAGTTTCATCTAGCTCAATCTGATTGGGTAACAGGTGCAGGAATCATTGCCACTGGACCTTATTACTGCGCACGCAACAATATCCGCACCGCACTGGAACAATGTGTCAATAAGCTTGACGGCAATATAGATTTAGCAGCCCTGAATAAACAGACAGACGAGTGGGCAAAACAAGGTAAATTAGCGGCGCTTTCAAACCTAAAGAACAGCAAAGTATGGCTGCTAAGCGGCAGTAAAGACAGTAAGGTTATTGCATCGGTAAGTCAGGCATTATACGAACAATACCGCGAATGGGTTGGAGATGAAAATATTGAATATGTGCACTATAAACCTTTTGCTCACCACTTCCCCACTCTTAGTGAAGGCAGTGCCTGTGAAGTCTCCGAGTCACCTTTTTTAGGCAATTGTGGATACGATGCAGCCGGGGAACTGTTGAATTTTATTTATCCAGATTTACACGATCGGATTGCTAAACCTACTGGAAAAATAAGCGTAATCGAACAGCAAACGTTGGGCGGCGATGCGGCCAGCAGTTTGGCGGACACAGGGTATGTATATATCCCACAAAGCTGTCAACAAGGCGCGACGTGTAAATTACATATCAGTTTTCATGGTTGCAATCAAAATGCCAATGCTGTGGGCAAGGCATATGTTGAGCAAAATGGCTTGAATAATTGGGCCGATAGCAATAATTTAGTTGTCCTTTATCCGCAAACTAAAAGCTCAATGGTATTGCCTCTTAACCCCCAAGGTTGCTGGGATTGGTGGGGGTATACCGGTGATGATTATGCTACCAGAAATGGCGATCAAATAAAGGCCATCACACAAATCGCACGATCTCTTGCGCAATAAATTCGGAACCAATAAAGTGAATCTAAATATGCAAAAAAGAACCATCTTGATAACTGGAGGCGCCAGTGGAATTGGCTTGGGTATTGCGAAATATTTGGGCGAAAAAGGCCACAAAATAATTATTGCCGATATCAACTTGCCTGCCGCCGAAGAAGCCACTATGGAATTACAAAAACAGCAGTTTGACGCTCATGCCATTAGACTTGACGTTACTAGCGTGGCACAAATAGAAATGTTACCGGAACAATTACTCCCCGCCCAGGTTGATATATTGATCAATAATGCCGGGATCCAACATGTATCTAAACTTGAAGACTTTCCGGCAGAGAAATGGCAACTCCTGATTAATGTCATGTTAGTGGGCCCAGCGCTATTAAGTAAAACATTCTTGCCCGGTATGCGGGAACGCAATTTTGGTCGTGTTATCAATATTGGTTCGTTACACAGTGTTGTTGCTTCGCCATTTAAATCTGCCTATGTGGCTGCCAAACATGGTTTACTGGGTTTTTCGAAAACACTGGCATTAGAAACCGGTGACGCTAATATCACCATAAATACACTTTGTCCGGCCTATGTTAAAACACCTTTGGTAGAACAACAAATATCCGCTCAGGCTATCGAAAATAACTTAAGTGAAAAAGAAATTATTAACAAAATCATGCTTGAGCCCATGCCCAAAAAATCGTTTATTGAAATAGATGAGCTTGCTGCAAGTACTGATTTTTTGATCAGCGATGCCGCGCGCAATATTACCGCTCAAGCATTAGTTATTGATGGTGGTTGGACTGCACGGTAGACTTTTTATAGGCCACTAAGCCATTGAACTTATTAATGAAACTCAGAACAATCAAATAGCTTTCTCTGTGCGCGAAGCCTCTTCGCGCCGCACTCGTTGCCCTTAGCAGTGAAATTTTTCACCCAAATTTTTCGCTAGATTAAATCCGCAGGTGCACTTAAATCACACTTTTTACATGGCAGTTTATAACCGAGCATAGGCTTTCGGCCATCGTCAGTAACGACCCAAGGGCGGCTTATCCAAGGTGGGTTATGCCTTACGTGTTGAAAATAGCCATAAGCAAGTTCTGCTACCCAGTCGTTTTCTTCGTCCATGTGGTAACCGGTAATGGGGCTATCCATAGCTATACATTCTCGAAAATAGTGATGTCAACTGACACTTTATTGCTCAAACTCTTGTAGCTTAATTTCCAGTTCTTCTTGGACTTCAAGCCATTGCATTTCTGTATCATCGAGATTGGACTTTAGCTGAGCTTGTTCGGCTAATATTTGCTTGAGTTGAGGTTTGTTTTCAGCACTGTAAATCTCTGTGTCGCTGAGTTTTCCTTCTAAAACCTGTAATTTTTTGTGCGAATCTGCCATGTGTTTTTCATGCTGTTCAATCGCTTTTCTCAGGGGTTTTGTGGCTTGCCTAAATTCTGCTTCTAAGCGTTTAATGTTTTTACGATCTGGCTTAACATTGGTTTTGTCGCTTTCTGTGTTAGTGCCTTTATCACCGCTCTTATCACCTTTAAGGATCCAATCT
>Ga0115005_10003321_pt1 | contig 12853 bp, 11 predicted proteins | sample ArcOceMetagenome_FD_87163 | JGI IMG/M metagenome (GOLD analysis project Ga0115005, IMG submission 87163) | Marine eukaryotic phytoplankton communities from Arctic Ocean - Arctic Ocean - Greenland ARC118M Metagenome | ecosystem: Environmental > Aquatic > Marine > Oceanic | place: Arctic Ocean... | reverse complement strand
TATCATGCAGGTCGAGAAGGCTGAGATGGAAGCCCGTGTAGCAGCACCAAAGCCCGGTGATGTTATCGGAGCTCCCGGATGCAGAAACACCAAGAGTCAATTCTAAATGTTTCGCACATATGTTGACGGTGTATTTATTGCATGATGCTCATTACAAGTTAGCTGTGTAACATTATTTAATAATGATAGTTTATTCTCTTTATTTTTGTCAATTTACTACGTTCCTTGAAAATCCCAATGCATTTAGAACAAAGAGTAGAAGATGACTGTGCCACGAGTGGATATCAGACAGAGTGGTAGGTCTGTTTACCCTCTTTTCTTTTGGTTAACTTATGTACTTCTTTCTTTATAACATCCCAATACAATTTGAACACTGTAACACAATCGTGGTTATGGTCGTAACTCAAAAATTACTGTGCCACGAGTGGATATAAGAAGTATATCAGAGTGTTAGGTCTCTCTATTGCATGTTCTACGAATCTGTCTTTTGGTCAATTTACTACTTTCCCTAAGCCCAATACAGTTTGAGCACTTCATAACACAATCGTCGTAAAGTCGTAACTTTTAATACAAACTACTGTGCCACGAGATCAGAGAATTAGGTCTCTTATCACTTAACATGGGAATGACTTAACCGGTATGCCCCGACGTTGTTCTACACTTACTTGGCATCAAGCGTTGCCCGCATTGGATGTTTGATACAAATTGCAGATATTAGTGGTCGGTAGATTTCCACACAGAACTAACTACCAAGACACAGTGTATGATACATGAATGTAACGTAACCAAAGTCAATCAAACCCTAAAAATCGGATACTAATTTACTCATGACTTTATCGAATTCAATTCCCCTTGTATGTTTGAGCATAACAAGTCCAGATTCCAAGGAACAGGTTCATAATGGTAGCCTCGATCACAATTCCATAACGAGGTCCAAAGGCGTACTTAATATTACCGAGCAATCCAGTCCAAACCTTGAGTACAATCCAAACAAACATGGACAAGAAAATTGCAGTTCGTTGATGAGGGGAAGACTTCTTTCCAGCGTAAGGATTGCCCATGGCTTCGATGTCCTGACCTGTTCCACGTCTTCCAATCTGTCCGGCAGCGAAAAGCCAGTTAATCATAATGATTTTTTCTGCCATTGGTGGCAAGACCCAACAGATGGCGGTCATGATACCGAATACCCTCAGTTGCTTATTTCTCCACGCTTCGTCTGGTTTCTTAATGAGTCCGTCCAAAAATCCTGGCAATTTCAATGTGGGAGAAAATTTCTCTTGAGGGGCATCATCTTCCTCCCTATTGGTGTAAAATAAGTGGAAATCATGGAAAAATAAGCTTTGTAAAAAAAGAAACTGAACAATCATCTCGTGGAATAATTGTAACAACATGCATACGAAAAACAACAGAACGAAAGAACTAACTAAACTCACTCCATTTCCTCAAGACGAGATTGAGCCTTCGCGTCTTCGGTCAAAGTAGCCATACCAGCCAATCTCTCATTCAATTTAATCTGCATAATCCTATCCTTGGCAACTTCAACCTTGATCTTCTTCTTAATATCTCCTTCTGCCTCAGCCTTCAAAATCAAATTGTTAGTAACCTCTTGGATCTCCTCAAAGGTCGAATCCTCTGCAATTCCTAGTTCACGGTGGAGTTTGGCAGAAGCAGTTTTTAGTCTGAGAGCTTCACGTTCTTGTTCCTTTCTGACATTCCAAGGGAGAGCCTTGAATGGGTTGGGGAGAGTAGGCGCGGCTCCCTTCTTTGCCATTAGAGTTGTTTTGGTGAATAGATTTGATCTAGCAGCGTTGGGAACTGGTGTGAACGCTGCTGCCACAGTGAGCGTTGACATTAAGCAAAGAACCTTCATGATTATTTGGTATGGTAGGTGGGTAGATACTAAAGAGATGTTGGTATCAGGTTCCAATGCAAGACGAAAGAAGAAAACTGCTTGGAGGTTGAAGATATTGGAGGATGGGTGCAGCGTGCTGCTAGCGGTCGGTAGCGCCGTTTTCTTTCAAGGTTCTTGGTGGAGGTTGTAAAGCAAACTGATGTGACGTTCATGAAAGGAGCTTCAACAAACTTTCACGTACTCATAACCGCAAAAAATCATGTTTAGTTCGCGCATTATTTTGAATTTTTGATGATCCCATCCAAAGAAAGATCCAGTTTGAGTGACACCTTCTCTATCTGTACTTGTTGTATGATGATGATATCCACTCTCATCTCTCATAATGATAATCACATTTCGCAGCGTTGGGACCCGGTATGCACTGATTGCCTCTAATCTTAATTAACGAACGATGGAATTGAAAACCAAATCCCTATCATTCCCATTGCTAGTATGTCTACTACTAGCAGGAGTGTATACACCAGCGTTATCTTTTTCGATCCATCCGAGTAAAGGTATCCACAATTCGAGAGTACAACTCAAAGCAGATCTGAATACAAATCACGATCCTATCAGTGACGAACCGTCAACTAAAAACATTGCATCTCGCCGCCAAACCCTTTCATCCCTCACAAAAGGAGTCATCGCATCCCTTGTATTGCCAAATTTAAACCCTCAATCCACACTCGCAGCAGAAATAGCTGTCGGCACACCTGAGAACCCTATTGCGATAATAGGGGGAGGAGGTCGCACTGGCATGGCAGTTGCCGAAACGCTCGCAGGGGAATTAGGACAAATGAACGGAATTACCATGACTCGATCTGGAAAGAATCCATTTCAAATCATCAAACTTCCGCAAACTACCAAAGACCGGCTTGAACATTTTGACAAACCTGTCGATGTTCGTGATGCGGATGGGGTGTTGAAGGCGTTGCAAGAGATCAAACCCAGCGTTGTGGTCTACGCTGCTTCTGCTAGTAAGCAGGGAGGAAATTCATTTGATGTTGACGATAGAGGTGTGGAGAATGTCGCGAGGGCGGCTAAAAATGTCGGGGCAGAGCTCGTTCTTATTTCAGCGTTGGCTTTGGATCGGCCTGAATCCAAGAGTTTCAAGATCACTAATACTCTCGGGGGTTACATTGATAAAATCATGGACGCCAAATTCAATGGTGAAATGAAGACGAGGGATATCATGGGGAAGGATTATGTTATTATTCGACCTGGAGTATTACTGAGTGGAAAAAGTAAGAATGGAGCAAAGGATATTGAATTGAACCAGGGTGATACTGTGGGTGGTGGTCTATCGAGGGATGAGCTTGCAGGCGTGGTCACGGGTGCGATTCAGAATGGAAAACGTGGCATCACGGTGGAAGCCTATAGGAAGTCTACGGCGACAAAGCTTCAGCCAGAGTTTGCAATCCCAAGCGGAAACGAAATGACAGCTTCATCATACAGAGACCTTTTCAGTAATGCCAAGTCTGACTAAAAATGATGCATATTCAATATTGTTTGATTCTATCTTAACTCTCTGTGTCAATTATAATATCATCCTACATTTCGAGAAAACTTGTATCATCATCCATATCAATATCAGCGTCACCATCTCCTGGTATATCGACGCTGGCATCCTCAAATTCCATTTCTAGTTCAATGTCCACATCATCCAATAATTCAGGAGCGTTATCGTCGACGAAAGTATCAGTATCATCACCAGATACAGACTCGTCAACGATATCAGCATCACCATCTTCCACGAATTCAAAGTCCAACCACCCAGATCCGAAGCCAATACTCACGACTTCCCAACCCCGTGTGGCCCAGACATACACAATATTCTGCAAGCGACCCTGCAAAATTTTGACAAAATATGATCTCGCTCCCCTTCTAATCCATCCTGGTGCGCACTTTTCCCACAAGGATGAATAATAATTCACCCCAAATAGGTAAGTATACGTATCCCTCATAGTCCGGAATGATTTCATCCAAATGGAACGCCATATCTCCATCAGAATCATTTTTTCCATTGTTTGCCATCCAAGTGGTACAAACTTTTTCGCAAAGTATTGTTTCATTTTTCTGGCTATCTCTTGTTCAGCAGAGAGGAGAAGTGGCAGTGTTTGAGTTAGTGATTTCCATTCCAGAATCTTGTAGGGGAACCCTTTTAAGACGGAGGAGAAGGATGTTGCACTTGTCATTGCTAAAATCGTTAAAGTGGAAAGGACAATTGACCACGATATGGAATAGAGTGTTCTTGAACGCTTTGATTTGCCCGTTGATGAAGTGCTTGTATTTTTACTATTTTTTGATTCTGTTGATACATCTTTTTCTTCTTCTTCTCTGAGTAACCTGGAAAATGACGTATCATATTGATCTGAATCTTGAAGAATAAAAGTCCATCGATCTGAAAGTGACATGGATTGCAATCGGAGATCCATCTCTTTTTGTGTTTTACCATTTCGTTGCGAAGAAAGCCATAAATGGCTGGATGGTCTTATTCTAACTTGTGCGTATTTTTCTCCAGTATTAGTCTTCGCTCCCAGTATCGTGTTGCTACTATTACTACTACCGGTACTCTTGGGTGCCTCATCGTCAGGCTCTTCACTTTTGTATATTTGCAGCCATGCACTGGCAGAATTGATAATCAGCATCAATCGGCATAGTCGAAAAGTCCTCATCATTATTCTTATGTCAGTTAAGGCAATGTGTGTGCTCTCGTCTCTTGCTCGCTCGCTACGCTTGGCTTTGTGAACACGAAAGAACATCCATTTTATAAGGCTATTATAATGACGTCATTATTTTTTGTGAGATGAAGATGAGATATTATTCAATATTAAATATGAGATCAAGATGGTGATGATGATGAAGGCAAATCAAAATGAACAAAACAATGAACAAACGAACGAATGACCAAAATCATCATCATTGCGCTGATAATTGTCAAAACACGGAACAATAAGGTACAATACCATCATAGCAGGGAATTCTCTTCGTACACGTACCAGAGTGTTTGAGGGGGCGCATTGATATTTCCGCCCTTTTTAGAATGGTTGAGAAAACCTCTACTACACGTACCGCACTTGTACTATGTGATATCCAGCCTGACCTTCTGGGCAGCTTGCCAAATCGTGATGCTCTTTTGACTGGCCTCAAGATAATCCTCGAAATAGCTCGAGCTAAGAAGTGGGTAGTATTTTACTCTGGCCTTAAATTTCAAACCGGTACGTTCACACAGGTTGAAGGTACTGGGTATTCGCACTATAACTATACGTGTGTAGCATTTGATTCATCATTAAAAAATGACAAGAAAAATAGAGATAATGATTGATTCTGATTATGACATTTTTTTCTCAAAGGATATGATGGCATATCTACAAAACACAAACTATACGGTGCTCTAAGCAAGTTGAATGAAAAATTGGGCGATAAAGCTGTGCATTGGTTCATGGAAGGTTGGCCAGGAACAGAAATTTTATCTGAAGACCCTTCTATCTCACCTCACGAGAACGACCATATCGTTTGGAGATCTCAGCATATGCCTCGTGAACTAATCTCCCTGTTGGAGGCTGAAGGAATTCATAATGTAATTTTGACGGGGGCCAAGGCAAGCGGTTCAGTACAGGCAGCATGCCAATTGTTGATTGATAAATGTATGGACGTTTCTATCGTGAGAGACTGTGTACAAGATGATAATACAGAGAGATTGGAAGCAACTTTGGATCACTTATTGCCCATCTACGGCAATGTGCTTACATTGAAAGAATTGGTCGACGACATTGGAGGTTTAGAAATACTGTCCTCTGAGTCAAAAAGTTCTCTGGTCGACCTCATGTCTGGTGGCACCGGAGGCAAGGCTCTCTACTATGCATCTGACTGTGAAAGGCGGGGTCATGGTAAACGATTCATTGAAATTTTACTGGAGAGAGGTGATTGGAAAATATATCCTACGCAAATTTGGTACGAAGACTTTGTTCAGGGCGAATATCACTGTCCCTTGGCGAAAAAGGTGGTAGACTTTTGCGATGAGCCGAACTTTAGTAAAATTGCAATGTATTTGTCAGGGAGAGAACATCTCGATGAGAAAGACAAAGTGATTGAAATTGCTGGTAGGTTCATGCCGAAAACTTTCTGCATGGAAGAAGGAAAATGGGTTGGTGATGAACCTCCTTCTGATGATGAAGAAGGCGCCATATCAGCACCTTGGTTCATCAAGGAAGCGGATAAAAACCTAGGCGGAGATGCGATAATTATTGTCAGCAAACCTTCTGAAATTATGGATTATATACACAAGAACAAACGCTACGTCGTTCAGCAACACATTCGAGACCCCTTACTTACAGATGATGGGCGAAAAACGCATTTGAAATTTTATGTTCTCTTGATTTGCGAAGATGATGGTTCCACTTGGAGTCTGTACACTTACAAAGGCGCTTTATTATCTATTTCACCCAAACCCTGGAGCCCTACCGACCTGTCACAAGATACCCAAGTAACTATTCACAGACACCCACACCCGCCTGGCGAAACAGAGGGTTGGAAGCAGCATTGGGACAGTATATATGAGAAATGCAAACAAGGTACTGCTGAAGTAATCGAGAAAGCTATCATGACGAGCAAATTGAAGGGGCGGTCAAAGAAGCAATTTGAAGTGTTCAGTGTAGACTGGATGCCTGATGACAATGGAAATATTTGGATGTTTGAATTCAACATGTCACCCGCGGTCGCCCAAAGAGAGTTTGACGATCCTTCAAATAGAGATGTGCGCAGAGACTACTTGATGCAGCATGATCATATTATGTTGAATGAGGCATTATCAATTGTCTTGCCCTGGCAAGGCGGTCAAGGCCCAGGTCAATGGGATCTTGCTGGAGAGTTCAATAGTAGATAGCCATACAATACGTTATAAATCGCACCTTTTGCTCATTGCTCATTCCATTCCTTTGGTCTGAAAATATGTCCAAGTCTGTTAGCGAAATTCCACACATTCTTCTCAATCTCGAAACTCGAAATCATTATTCAAATGATGATTCAGTCCTTCTAAAACAATATGACTTTTTAAGCAGTGGCAACCGGTGTTTCAGCCACTCAACAGGTAGGCAGGCACCATTTTTGTAGTTAACTTCAGGGTTTCCTCGAAAATATGTGAGGAGATGTGCTTTTTGAAATTAAACGTCTTCATGAGATCCCGCAACGAGGAGTTGTTGGAGTTGTTGCTTTGCGGGATCGCCCGAATAAAAAATTGAAACAAGACTCAGAACTCTGCAGAAAGTTCTTTGGGGGTGGAATTTCGAAATTTTCAGCATTGATTGGTGGTGGATGGTGGTCCGCGGTCATAGCTCCACGCAGCAGTAGATCTGCTGGTATGAATTCTACGGTGTCAAATTATGACATTATGTCCGCTGGTACACTCTCGTGAGAAGCAATGATGACACCACACACCACACCTCCTCATATCTACGCTTGAGAATGAATGATGGAAACCAACAATTCAGCTCCAAGAAGCGCCAAAGAAAACATGAATTGATCATGGCGTCATCAAAGGGGGGTTATCTCTGGTCTGACAGAGATCTAAAAAATGCCATGCTGTGGTTCATTAGCCAAGATTCTGTCAGTGACGATGATCAATCTGATACATTTTGCCTCCGGCCTATGATTGAATCTTTATTAAATAGTCCTGGAATTTTTCACAACAGACCCACACGCCAAACGAAACGCCAACGCGGAGAGGTGAAAGAGGAAGGACCACTCTTACCTCAAATTATATCGCAGTGCATTAAGCACTCCAAAATGTTGGATGCGGAAGAGACCGATATGGAAAACACAAACATTTCAATCGACTGGCTTCAATCTGCTTTATGTGATGTCGCAACTAATCGGAGATTGAATGAAGAGTTATTTGATAATTACCAGAAGATATATGTCCAAATTATATCGCAACAAAATAAACCCGGGGATGGATCAAGAATTTTGCATGTCCGACACCTTTGGAACTATCTTGCCAATCCCAAGACGATAATAAAATCGGTCTATGCGGCGCAAATTTACGATCAGTTTCTGAAGCTCACACACCAGAACAAAGAAGGACAAGATTTTACCAACAAGAAACGCAATAATCTACCCCCAGATGCATTTTCGTTTCTCAAGAAAATGCACAAACTGTCTAAAATCCAAACTGATGTAGCTGAGGTTTACCTCCTTGTTACCATGGAACCAATCAAACGAAAATACTCGCCAAGTTGCAATTGGATCAAAAAAATTCTCAATGAAACTAAACCCGATGTAGATATAGATATTTCCGACCCAATTGAAAAAGAATCATTTTGTCATATGTCCAAATCTATCATTGACACAATCTCCGAAAGAGATGTATACAAGTTGCCACCAGCATTGATGTGCATTGTTGCGAAAACATACTTTCCTTTCGCAAAAACTTTTATTCAAAAGTTGATTTCTTGTGCAGTACTGAATTACGAAGCCATCCCAAACTTCATCGTAAATCAAGCCATTCTCAATGATGCGGACAGGGATAAAACCCATGATAATCACACCCCTAAGCGAGATTTTGATAGATGCGTCGATATATTATCACAGCTACTTGCGACTAGTGGCGGTATGAAGTCACTTTGTCACGATATATGTGACAATTACAAGTCCTCTTTCCAAAGTGATATTCACATCCGTGCGTTAGAAGAGATTGTTACAGTTTGTTTTGGAAAGAATGATTGAGTTGTGATGCTCATGCGAGCATGTTATGCGTGATGAGATGCTGTACGTTCAGAACAGCTGTCACAACAGAGTAACAAATCATAACATGCACATAATCTTACCCTGTCATGCACATAACCTTACCTGTCACAACAGAGTAACAAGATCATAACATACATAACATAGATTACACAAATATCATCTCTTCATAACATGCAGAAGTTTCTAACGTACGGATTCAGTGTCAATTCGGGGTACATATACCTTTTTCACCCCCCAGGAACAAGCGTTGAAAATCCTGGATCCATGCGTTGAATTAAAATTCAACTTTTGTGGTCCCGCGAGGCTCCATTTCCGTGCGTTGTGGAATAACGTGGTCGACCCCAAAATACTTTATTCGAAATTTTAAAATTCTGGTCATATGGCAATTGTGGCACAGGCAACGGTCATCTACACGACAAAAACTTTCGATATAATCTACAAATTATGGTCCCCTTTTCAGTGTAGTCAACACGATGGTATTTTGCATTTTGCATAAATGTTTACCGCAGCGCAGCCATGAGCTAAATCCCTTCGTTCCAGGAACTTTCTTCTCACATTTCAAATCTTGCGTAACTTTCCCAATAAAGAGTCACCCGGTTCGGTCCATCCATCGCAACCCTTTCATAAACGGCGCTCTACCGTCCAAAGCACTTTCAGGAAGTTTCCTAGAACACTTCAGAAGAGGATAGGAAATTCAATTAAACTCGAGTTGATCTTGAAGGACAAAGACAATTCCTTTCTTTTCATCGCAGGTTGCGCCTTTTTCTTAGCGAGTTCTGCACCATATTTTCTACTCCAACACGCCAATCAATATCGTTGGTACAGGTCTCTTCCGAAAGCCCGGTACCTTATTCATAAACCATCCACGGTAGCACTGGTGCGACATACGTGACAATTAAATCCCACCGTGGATCTCCTTTTCATAACTTCATTCATACCTTCATACTCTAGAGACAGCATCAACATCCTTCATAACAGACAGAAAAGTATTTAAAGTTGTGACTAGAAAATCAATAATAGGTATCAAACAACGAGTTCATTAAAGGCACAATGGCAGCATCTATGAGTAGTCCTAGCCTTGTGGCACCAGACAATAGATTTGCCGTCATCAAATTCATAGAAGAACCCCCCAAACATATCTTCGTGGAAAAATGGTTTGATGTAGGCATATCGATTCATATGCCTCGATCTCAGGCTCACAAATCGCTAGAGTCAACTTATACTGTGCAGCTGAAGCCTAAACTCTACCGGTATACGCGAGGAAAAACTAGTTCCCAGCCTGTTTCGCCATCAGATAGTGTGCAATTGACTATGAATCCACCATTCATAGCACTGCCGTTGAGTAAAACAGGCTCTCCTAGTGAGCATATAGCACGAGCAAAGTGCAAGATCTCATGCCCAGTTCAAAGCTCCAAGCCATCGGCATTTAGTATTCAGTTTCATGCAGAGATGGCTCCCAATCTAGGATCGGCATTCGAAATAAAGCCCTCATTTTCCCAGCCACTGAGTATAGTCAATGCCAAGCTCACTATCGAAAGTCCAGCCTGGGAAGATATATGGTACAAAGGTATGTCATGTATATGAAGTTGATATTACAGCCATTTACAATTAATTACCTCAACTCACATCAATCCAACTTACAAAAAAATTCAAACAGATATGGGAGGAAGAGACAAAGCAATGCTAGCAGTAGCAAAGTTGGTAGACCAAGATGGAAACATAATCAAGGATCGGAAGGTACCATTGCACCTTAGATTACTCTATGACAACGAGGAGCGGTCGCCTGTTGCAAAGCAAGACATCTTTCGGATGGTTGGTGCCTCTTGCCACTACATCGATCCGGAAACAGGACAGGCATCTCTACAGTTTCGCATTGAGGATGTTTCTAAGAACCATCAAGGCCAAAATTTCATCATCGAAATAGGGACAGACAAGGAGAAATCTCCTGATGTCGCTCCTGCCTATAGTCGATCCGTCTGCATTCGTTCGAAGAAGAAGGTCAAGCGGCAAAGAGATGACCATTCTGCGCCCACTCCTACACCGAAACAACAGGCAACTCAGCAGAGCTTTTCATCTCAGCCACCGCCCGCACAGTTCACCGCGGCTAGTTCAGATCCATTTGCAATCGGCTCGTCTCATAATCCCCAGGCGATACGCCAAGCGATGAGAGGTGTGATTAAGTGGACTGAAGAGGTTGTGAATGGACTAGGACCTCTCAAATGGAATGTGATTGGTTACGCCCAAAATCCAGATGGAGTGATTGATTACAATAGACCCTACCATAGCATGCCAAATCCCAACGAAAAAGTTAATCAGATACTTAACATGTACGCGGAAGATACGAGAGAGCACCTTCGGGTCCTCCTCAATGCCGTGGAACAATCAACCGCTAACCCGAACCCAGATCCAATGTACGGGGGTGGAGCAGCGCCTCCGCAGCAGCAGCACCAAGCAAATAACACTCCTTTCCGTCCCGAGATGCGGCAGTGGCAAAATACTTATCAAGATCATCCATCGTATAATATCCAGGGCCTTGTTTCGCACGAGTCATCTGTAATGTCACCACCAGCAGGACAAAGTGTGCCCCCGAATACAGGAGGACCCACAATGCCTGCACTTCATCAACCAGTGCAAATGCAAAATCAATACTGGGCGCAACATAATGCTCAAGGTATGCCTCCGCATGGCAATCAAGGAATGCAACCACCACCTCACCAGCGAGTACCCATTTCTCGTGATTCCCGTACAAGTCAAGGGGAACCTGACATGTCCGACATGTCTATTGACCTTGAAAACCGTCAAGCTGACGTCCAATATGTCCTTGCAAAGGTGTTCAAATCATTACGGACAGATAATCGGCTTGGATTCCCAGCATATAGCATAACGAAAGAACTTCTTGGGTTCTACAGAGAGTCCAGTATGGGAGCTGGGAGTGGACGATTTATTCCAATTCACAAGCACAAGAATGAATTTGGTGGTGATGAATTGGAACAAGCAGGACAAATTTTGAAAGACTCTATACTGAAGCGAAGCCGGGCGGTTTATGCTTTAAAAGATTGGGATTCGTTGATGAGTATGGTAGAACATGCTCTTGTTTATGACTGGACAAAAGATATTGGCGGGGGGGCAAATTCCGGTTCGTCTGGAGATATAGAGATTGGATCTCCAGCGCGAGAATATTTGTGATTATTGAACGAAATGTACTTTTTTATAACTGATTCTATAATCATCACACGGCTTAATAAATTGTTTGTTATTCATCTTTATCGTACACTTTTATCCACACAATCTTTGGCCAGAAATATTCCATCTGCTCTTGACACAAGGTGCTTTCGCAACTTTTATGCCACACGTACACTACTTTCAACTTACTGTACATACGTTTATGTCTCAAGGTTAAAAAATAAAGTGCATTTTATTTTGCAATACTCTCAACGAACTATGCATGACAGCAAAAAGCCACGGATAACTACAACCGTCGTCCTGCCATAGTTACTGCCATAGTTACTGCCATACATTCATTCAACTCAAATAAAGAAAAAAGTGAGCAAGAAAACTAAAAGAAAGATCCGTTACCATTTTTCAGAAACGGGAATGAGTCGAGTCAAAATGGTGAACATGTCGTTATACGGATGAGGACAGACATCCTGCCTGCTGTAGGCAGCGAGATTCAAATTCTTCCTCTCACATCAATTGATTGTTTCTCCATTCTAAGACTATGCGAGCTCAAGTACGTACAAAACAGATTGTCTGCTGGTACTTTTTTATCAACATATGGTTCTTTTTTGAACTCCCGCTTCGAAAATTACGTACGTATTTTCGAATTTTGCTACACCTCCTTTTTCCAGAGATGTTCCGACCACATGCTTCTCGTACTTAAGCCCCCTCAATCTGCAGTCATAACGCCTGTTAGATCCGTTAAAACAAACAACATTATTCCCGCATTTTATTTACATACGCCCTCTTGTAAACTGTTTTTTACAATATTTGAAAATGAGCACAGAAAATTTGAACCCCCCCCCCAGAGCACAGCAGTGATGAAGACGACCTGATGAGCTTTACGCAGCCCCCTGACTGGCAAATAGCATGGAGATAGAGACATTGAATTGAAGTACTATTCTTAGTCAACTAAATGAGGAGGGGAGCCGTATTTTGTTTTCATAGCGACAGAAGCAAGGCATCGAGAATCCCGTATTTTGGTAAAGTTGACTATTCTTA
>Ga0115005_10003320_pt1 | contig 12853 bp, 6 predicted proteins | sample ArcOceMetagenome_FD_87163 | JGI IMG/M metagenome (GOLD analysis project Ga0115005, IMG submission 87163) | Marine eukaryotic phytoplankton communities from Arctic Ocean - Arctic Ocean - Greenland ARC118M Metagenome | ecosystem: Environmental > Aquatic > Marine > Oceanic | place: Arctic Ocean... | reverse complement strand
CGATCGGCAGCTTTGTGACACCTTTCACTCGGTTTAAATTTAACATTTGCAGCAGCAGTAGTAGTAGCAGCAGCAGTGTTGTTCCCTTTTAATCCTATATTTCTTGATGGCAACGATGCAACCGCGGCTGCATTTGCAGAAACTTCATGCAGTGTTTTCAACGCACCAAATGCTGGTAAAACATAACTAGCAACTGATACAAGTGACTTTTTGCCTGCAAACGATTCCACAGTAGTATCAATGACACTCAATGTCAACATTAAAAAAATAGAATCAAGTGATAAATCAACGAGAGCAGCGGATACTTTGATTGTTTCCAAGGAGAAATTGCATAATTTTTGGAAAAATGGCAATGAAATTAACAAAGCATTGACTATCAGCACACAACCAACAGCAACGACCCAATTGTAATCTCGCGACGGGCTGAAAATTAACAGTTGGTACATTTGATTGAATGATTCAACGCATTCCAATACCACAACCAGGTGCAAGTAAAAGTATCCATGCCCGTAATCGAACCATGCGTCAAACCACTCGAAAGCGTTTAACAATAATAACAGAGTGTTGTTGAAACAACCAAAGCAACAACTGCAGCAATTGCTGCTTTCTTTCTCCCCTTGATCGTTCTCGTCATGCTCAAGATTGATCTCATCATGCTCAAGACGATTGATCTGCTCAAGATTTATCTGCTCAATATTGTATCTTTTTTGCTTCACAATAAATAGACTTTTTGATTTCACTTTGTCAATGTATTCTTTGTTGCTGTGATTGCGAAAAATAAATTGTGCTATACCAAGGACGGCACCAACCCAACACACAATGAATGCGGCTATACCCAAGACAGCACCAGCCCACTCTAAACGATCAATTGCAGTAGCTGATAATTCACCGTCATTGCGTTCTACATCTCTTCGGTATCTTACTGTTTGATTACGAACATAATACAAGACAAATGCAACTGACATTGAAAGAAGTGCGACAATGTTGACTGTTACAATTTCACGAATATGATGTTGCTGCCGTTGTTGCTGCCGTTGTTGCTGCCGTTGTTGCTGCTCTGTTGCCGTTGTAGTATCGGTACAAACCACCATGGCGAATGCAATGAACACTAAAATCATTGAACTTGCATATCCAATGATGGAAAGGGTACGAATGTTGTTGTCCCATGCAATGTATTGTATAGAATCAAAACATGTTTGATCATTTGTTTCATTCAAACTTTTTATTGTTCTGTGCTCCTTTTTTAATTTTTTCCTTTTCACACCATGTGGGAGACAATTTGTCTGTGCATACCAAGGTTCCGTGCCACATGTTCCACCGTACCTCTCAGAGACACCGTACAAATTTTGCCACACTGAATTCGTTACTGTCTGCATCATTTCCTTCCCTTGTTCATTGTGCACCATTGACGCCAGCACATTTATCCAATCTATCATACGGGATGTTTTTCTTTGTTCATCTCCGCCCTTTTGATTATTTCTTGTTTGATTCAATTCACTGTCATCACAACCTGAGAACATTAACTGTTTAAATTCCTCCATTGGATCACATATTGTCGAGGGGCACGTTGGCATTGGTATACCGTCTGGGCTACAAAATTGGTACATACCTTCACATATAGCCCGGGACCAAATATCTGCAACAAATGTGTGAGCCTGGCTTGGCCATGTTTTTGGGTCTGCAAAACAAAGAGACATGTTGGACGATAACCAGGAAACATCAGCAATAGAATTTGGATAAGGCAATCTATGTTTTGGATCATATGGTCTATTATTACGTGGTTCCCTTGCATAGGTTGCTGATGTTTCCTGGTTAATTTTGAATTGGTGAAGAATGTTGAGAAGATTTCCTTCCGCTCTTTTATCCAATCCTGGTTGCAATTTTCCAAAAATAGCCGCACTACTTTCATCCCCTAAATGTCCTTTCCCACTGCGTTCGGCAAAAAGAAGACATACTTTTGGTATCTTGATCTCGTAACACATTGAAACATTGGATTGCACTATATCCTTCCTAACAGACTTTTCATCCTTTGTTTTAGTGATACAATTCAATTGCTCTTGGGCGCGCCGTTCTTCCCAACAACTTAAAGTTATATTCTTTTGTGTGCCAGCACCAGAGGGACTGCTAAAATTAGAAATTAAAGTACTGTTTGTCAAACTACCACTACCACGCGGTACAAATATTTTTTCAGACGTTCCAGTAGAAGCAGTTCTACTGTTGTCGCGTATACATGGAGCCACACCAATCCAAACGGTAGTCATCTCAATTAGAATGACATATATTATCACGACCATTAAAAATATTTGATAAATGTACATTTTACCAAAATGATGAGGAAAACATATAAAGCAACCCATTAAAACAACACTCATCGTCAGAACTAAATGTACTGAAAGTGACATTCTTTGAGTATCTAACTGCGTGATGTCCATGGTATCAATGGACAATGCAGTATACATGAACCCAACACCTGCTCCAATTGTGACTAGGAAAATGCCCAACATTTGATACCTTTCCATTGCTGATAACTGTGAACAATTTGATGCTGAGGCCGTTTTTGGTGGTGGTAGCAGTCGGAGTCGTTCCGGTAATTTATTTCCACCATGAAAATGAACAACGGGGGTTGTATGAATGTCGGTAGATTTTCTAGGAGAAGGAGAAGAAAATGTAGACATTTCAATCTCTATTTTGTTCATAGGGTTAAGAAATGACGAAGACTTTGAAACTTGTTTAGATGTAGAAACATTTGCAATCTTTTGAAGTGTTCTTAATTTGTTTTTTTTCTTTGGTGGTGGTAGTGGTCTCTTTGTGTTGGTTGGTGGTGGTGGTGGTTTCTTTGGTGGTGGTAGTGGTTTCTTTGGTGGTGGTAGTGGTGCTCTTTTGGTAGTGTTGGCGGGAGTGTTGGTTGTTGTTGGTGGTGGCAGTGGTGCTCTTTTGGTAGTGTTGGCGGATTTCTTTGGTGGTGGCAGTGGTGCTCTTTTGGTTAACGAGGGTTTCATGATGTTTAATAGAGAACAGGTGGTAGAAGATTGCACTGAGCACTTATATACTGAATTGCATTCCGTCTAATTGGAAGGGAAGGGTGCACGTTTAGGTACTGTCATGACATACATGGGTTGCCAGCAATAAATTGTGCGATGGATTTCCATCCATCGCGAAGACGTGCATAAATGCCCCCAGAAATTGACCAAAATTGAATATATCTTACCGACTTCCTCCGATGTTCGGTGTCTCCCTGGAAAAACTGCATGAAGAGTACCCCGGGGAGATTCCACCGATTCTCCAAGAAATACTGACCTATGTAAGATCCACAGACAGCTTTGCTGAACAACCGAATCTGTTCCACGCCGATTCGCTCACCAAACCCTTTGACGAAGCCACCATTTCTGCAGCCAAAAAGGGGTTGGCAACCACCAAATTTGAATTTGCCAAGCATCAAGCGGACCCAGACTATTTAATGGACCATATTTTTACGACAGAGGAACTGGCCGAATTGGAAGAGGAGGACGTTTGTTCCTTGTATGTACAAATTCTTGGTGGATATCTTTTGTCTCTGCCTTCGCCGTTGGTGTTGTCAGAGTTGGGAATAAAATTAGCGAAAAAAGCAATGGTGGAGGTCCATGCCGCGGCAGAAGCGGGGGGTGCCATTGATTCGGCCGCCACTGCGTCACATCTGTACGAAGCAATTCGTGGCCACGGCAGAGAATTGCATGTTAATGCATTGTTTTACTTTTTAAATTTTTTAGCCGAACATATCATGGCGGCCGCTTTGTATGGTGATGTCACACCCATGGACATTGCAGAATCCATTCATACGTGGATATTTGAACATCATCCGGCGGGTGGCGAAGATCACGAGGAGGGGTGTGCTCTGGCGTTGTCCATGATGATTGAAAATGCTGGTGAATTGGATATTACAGCGACAAAACGCACTCCAAAAACACCAAGATCAAAACGTCCACCCTCACCATCATTGAGTTTGTTAACAACGAGCAGCAGTACCAGCTTCAATACCAGTAGCAGTAGCAGTAGTGCCATCAGTACCAGCAATACCACCACCAGCAGCACCACCACCACTACCACGACGACAAGTGGCGAGGAATCATTTGTCAAACAACGGATATCAGTACTGAATGAAAATTTACCACCACCCGACGATGCATCGTTAGTAGCACCGTCTCATGAACCACCCCCCCCGCTGCCACCACTCCCGTTGCCACCACAACCACCACCACCACTACCACCATTGCTTTTGACCGGCGCAGAAGGAGCACCGGATCGTCGTGCTACAATAGAAATTCTGGAAAATGCTTTGAAACAAGCGACAACAGTCAAAGCAAATTCGGCAGAATTGGAAGAACAACAATCGATGCAAAAAATGATCGAGGAACGTGAAATGCGAGAAAAGGCAGAGGCAGTAAAAGCCCAGCTGGAAATGGAAAAGGCGGAGAAGACGGAGAAGGTGAAACAGGAACGATTGGAACAGGAAAGATTCGTCCTGAAATTTAATTTGGAAAAAGAAAGATTGGAAAAACAAAAGGCAGAAAAAGAAAAGGCAGAAATAGAAGAGGCCGATCGACTGGCAGTGGCGGCGGCAGCAGCACAAAAAGAACGACAGCAAGAAGCAAAGAAGGCAAGAGAAGCGGCAGCACAATTGGCAATCTTGGAACAAAAGAAAATCGAAGAAGAGGAAAAGAAAGCAGTTGCAGTGGCGAAAGCCATTCAAGCAGAGAGGATTCGTAAAGAGTTTGAATGGGAAACCGAACAAGAAAAATTGAGAATAAAACAATGGGAACTTGAACAAGAGCAACTGAAAAAAATTGCGTTGGAGACAGAAGCCAAAGAACAAAAAGAACAACAACGTCGTGTGGAAGAAGAACACGAACGAGCAGTGGCAGCTGCAGTGGCAGCAGCATTGAAGAAAAGAGAGGAGGAGGAAACGGCTACGGTAGCAGCAGCAGTAACAACGGCATTGCAAAAAAGAGAAGAGGAAGAAAAACATCAGGCAGCTATGGTCGCCGCTGAATTGGAATACAAATCTTTGATGACTACGAAACATGTACCACCACCATTACAGCAACAGCAACAACAGCATGTTCCACCACCATCACCATCACAACTGCCCCCACCGCCATCACCACTTCCACCACCACACGTCCCCTTAGAACCGGTGGAGTTGCCCGATGCATCGAGGCACGCAACATCGAAAGAAATCGAGGCTGAAATTCTTCAAAATATGATGGACTCTGTTCAAGAGGAAGCCAGAAAAGAAGAAGAAAAGGAAAGGCAAGAAATGGAAGATGCAATGCAGGAAGACAATGCTGCGTGGGGAGAGGTCGATGTCGACGCAACAGTAGTGGGCGCGGAACGTGCCTTGGGGGCAGCAATGATTTCTTTACGGGAACACATGGTGGACATGAAATCGTCCAGTTCAAACTTATTGAATGCTTATCGAACAACAACAAACGAAGCCAAACGTTTATCAAATGTGTACCAAGAGTCAAAACAGCAACGCATTAATGTACGACAAACGTTAATGTTGGAATCGTCTAAATTAGTGCAAGGATTGCGAAACAGCAGAGACCATCGATCCACACAATTGTTGCTAATGAATCGGATGTTGCAAGAAACGCATGTAAGTGGGGATGACAGCAAGGGCAGTGAGGGCAGTGCTCTGGTGTTTGCTTGCTTTTGTTTGATAGTCTTGTGCACAAACGATACTGTTTTATTGTTGTGCATTAACAATTTTTTCTCCCCCCCTCTCCCCCCTCTCCCCCCGCTTCTTCTCCCTCTTCATCTCGACCCTGTTGCACCAGACACAATTGTTGGAAGAACACGAAGAAACCAAACAAATGCTGGAAAAAAGTTTACTGCCATCAACGTTGCGCACCTCTCTGAATGTAAGTGCCGTGACTTCGTCAACATTAGACGTCACAAATGAATTGACCAAATGTGAGGGTATCATGATGAAATGTGCCATGATCATCTCCAATAGTAGAAAAACTCAACATAGCAATGATGGTGATTCAGGAAATAGAAACGATCAGTATTTTGAAGGACAATCGGTTCGTGCATCAATGAATGAATTGAAAGGCCTTCGCTCTGAAGTAATTCGACTTCGACATGCATTGAATGCCAACAGCAGCAGCAGCAGTAGCAGCAGCAAGAGTGAGAAACATTTTAACAGAGAAACAGCAGATGCTCAAGTCATTCGTGATTTGAAAGCTGAAGTGTCAACACTTCGTAGTGCTGTTCACAAAGCAAATTTAAGCAATCAAAACAGTCGTAGTCCTGGCAGTGGTGGTCGTGACGTGACAACGGTTGATTCCAACACGTATTCAATAATGCAACAACAACTGAGAGACCTTCAGAACAGAGAACGCATACAGGTAAGTGCCACACACAAGCAGGATGTATTCATTTCTTGCATTTTTCCTTTTTCAATTGGTTTGCGATTTCTGTTCATTTCACAATTTTCATGTGTATTTAAATCTGATTTTTTTTTATGTTTGTTTTTAAATGTGTTTTGACTTTGTGTGGTGTTTCTTTTTCCAAGAACGACGAATTGATCGCAATGAAACAATCAAATTCAAACATATCCAAAGAATTGTCAATGTTACGTGCCAATGTCAAAGACGACATATCAAATGCTAAAACCATGTACAATAGAAAGGTTTACGAATTAGATGCAATGTCTAAAAAATTGTTTTCATTGCAAGCCGCCTACGATGCATTAGTGCCCTATGCAAAAAGAATGGCCGTCCAAGCATCCTCGCCTACTTCGAATTTTTCGACATTAATGTCCTCCTCTTCGACTTCATCGTCTTCGGTGACATCTTCCTCTTTCACTGCTTTGGACACCACGTCCAGAAGTACGCTGATGCAAGGAGTCGGTGAGTTGCAACAACAATTGAAAGACGCCCATGCCAGAAATGTCCATTTGCAGCAAATGGTCGAAGAGGCCAACGGTGAAAGTACGGCGATGCGTGCTCAATATTTACAGCGGGTGGGAGAACACCGGGATGAGACGTCCGCTTTGTTGAAAAACCACGGGCAACGAGATCGGTTACGTACACGGCATGCAGCGTTACGGTTGGTGGGAAGACGAATCTACTATGCTTTACACACGATGCCACTGCGTCGATCGTTTATGAAATGGATTGGTCATACTTCCAAAGACTTTATGAAACAGAAGAACCACCAAACGAAGTATCAAATGAATCGACTGACCATTGAGAACGATGAACTTGGGCGTCATTTGCGCCGCGAACAAGCGACCAATCGTTCCCTGCAAGGTCGTTTACAAGCTCATTCAAGCTATTCCCAAAGCACGGCCGCTGCCTCTTTGGTGGACACGCGTTCGGTGGACACGCGTTCGGTGGACACGCGTTCGGTGGACATGCGTTCGGTGGACATGCGTTCGGTGGACATGCGTTCGGTGGGTACGACGAGAGAGAGGAAGACCAATGGGTTGGAAATGGAATTGGACCGTGTGCGCAACAATTACCGACAACTTGTCTTGGAGAACCAAAAATATAAAATCAGTGAAGAAAGAGCCCGAGAAGCCGAGAACATAATCAGAAAACAATTGGAAAATCTAAACCATGGATTGAACTACGGCAATGCAATCAACCGCGGTGGCGGTGGCAACAGTACCAATGGCAACACCAGTTTTCGTGGCAGTACTGCCGGCTACAATTCTTCTTCACAAAACAACAACAACAGTGCGGTATCCAACAGTGCTGCTGCTGCAACCCGTCTACCAAAAAGTCAGATGTCCGTTTCTGGCATCCCTTTGAGTCAAAGGAGTAGAAATACTACCGACAACAACAATGTACGTTGGTCCAGACCACCGAGTTCAGTCCTGTACTCTGCCTCTTCCACTGCCTCTTCCGCTGCTGCTTCCGCTGCGGCACCATCGTCCTACACTTCTACCCCAGGACCACCAACGTCCGACAACCGACCACCACCTCCACCATTGCAGCAAACACCACCGCAATCGGTGTCCCCACAATCTATGAGCAGAAGTGTATTGGGGTTTGGGGTGACACGAATAGAAACCAAAGACGACAGAAATGACCAGGACAACAGCAACAGGAACAGAAACAATGAAAAGTCAAGTTCTTTTAGAAGAGGCAGTTTTTTTGGAACGTATCAGGGAGCTGGTGGAAGAATAGAAGAAAAAAAAGATTCAATTCAATGGGCCCATTCCAAAAAAGATATGTTGGAAAGAGTTCATTTGCAAGAAAGTCGTGGTGTTAGTCCAAGACAACAACAGCGAGAACTTTTAAAAAATCCTAAACGTCGTGCAAGAAGAAGAAAAAGTCTTTCGACCCAACAAATCCTTTAACTAATAGTGATGAAGAACTACTATCGATACAGGTACAGGTAGTCCCATTCCGTAGAAATCCATGTACCGAATAAAATACAAATTGATTTATTTAAACAGTGTACCGACATGTTACAAATATTGTTGCGTGGTGAAGTTTTACATTTATTTTAAATTAATGATCTTTAGAGCTATTATTTTATATATATTAATTTTACTGTAGAAGATTTGAATTTTTCTGTTATTTTACAGCTATTATTTTGTGTGCTTCCAAAAAACTATTGAAGTTGTTGTGTGACCTCCCGAGCGTAATATTACTATATTACTACGAAGGTAATTTTTTTCCATGAAGGTAAAAATATCTTGCACATTCGTGTGGTTGCGTGGTTGGATGACCCAGTACACCTGGTAACCACTTTCGTTACTTAGCGTTGCAATCTTCAAACACTTCACACTTACTCTTTTGCATTCTTGGCCGATTTAACCTCTTTTTTCTCTTTGGGTTTCTTCTTTCTAGATGGTTTACGTTTCCCTGCATTTTTATTGTTTTTCGATTTTCCAGCAATGTTGACTCCTGGTTGAGTGGGGTTACTGCCAATGTTCCTGTTGCTATCACTATTTTTACTGTCAATACTACTATTGCTGCTGATAACACTCCTGTTGCCACTGCCGGTACTGATCCCACCGGTACCAACCATACTAGAACTACCAAGGAGACCACTAGAACCACTCGGACCACCACCAAAACTTCGATTGCCTACATTGATTTCTTTGTGGCTCTTTTCTCCCTTTTCGACCAATTCCATCGCGGGTTTTAAATATAAATTGACGGTTCTTTCATATATTTTTAAATGACTGATTGTTTTTTGTTGTTCTTTCAATGTATTTCGTAATTGATCTTCCACTTCTTCTTTGTCTTGCAATTTTTTGGAAGTTTCTCTCAATTCCGCCATAATGCGTCGATGGTCATTTTCCAAAGCAGTGTACAACTTTTGTGCCGTTCTTTGTTCCTCCACCGCATTTCTTTCCGATTGCTGTGACCCTTGCAGTGCCATTTTCATGCTGCGCAATTCTTCTTGCAAATCACGAATCTCTTCCATTTGTTGGTTCGACGACGATGGTTGTTGCTGGTGAAGAAGTGGTGGTTGTTGGCGACTGATGTCGTGGCTTGGTGAAGTGGTGGTGGCTGCATTGCCAACGTTGTTGTTGTTGCTGGTGTTGTTGTTGTTGCTGCTGGTGTTGTTGTTGTTGGTGGAGTTGTTGGTGGTGGTGGTGGTGTTTATGGTGGTAATGTTATTGGTGTTGTTGTTGGTGGTGTTGCCGTTGTTGTCCGTGGTGACCACCGTTGAAATGTCAGTAGGGACCGAAGACAACGCCAATGGTTCGCCCAACATTTGACCAATCACAGTGTCTTTTAAAGCCACAAACGATCCATTTATCCCACAGCAGACCTGTGTACGTTCATCAAAATATCGATCTTTCCAAGCCACCAATTTTGATATTTTAAAAGGACCCTGTTTGAAATCCATTGCATCCATATAGTACCAATCTTCGTAACGCCACACTTCCATGGCCGAGCAAGTCTCTTTGTCCAACTGTTTCACGTCAAAACCATGGTGGACTAAACTTCGATACATTTTATCGTGGGAACGTTTTGCCAATGTTCCAGGAAAGAAATGCCCGTTTTGCATCCATTCCACAAGTTTGCGTTCATTGAAGGGTCCTTGCACCACGCCAGACGCATCAATGTACGTCCACGCCATGGACTGCTGCTGCTGCGGTGGCACGTACGGTACTTGTTGTTGCATGGCACCCACGTGGGGTTGTTGTTGCCACGAATTATTGTGTGGCATCTGATTTTGCATGAAGGTGGGCGATTGGGAACGACCTGGGTGCATCATTGGGTTGAAACCAGGAGGCATTGGACTGGTCATGGGTGCGTTTTGAGAAGGCATAATGTTGGGATGAATCGTTGTTTTTTGATCCCAGGGATCGGGCGCTTTTTGCATGTCAAAGATGGTGGTGGCGGCGGCGGTATTAGTTTTCAATTTTGGACTTTTCGATTTTGGACAGGCGGCCAGCAGCCAGCAATTCAGACCACTCGGCAGTTCAGACCACTCGACTCACTAGTGTTTACTAATTAAGCGTAATTTGGGTACATAAAGCCATGTGTTTGATTATTTCAACCAATCGGAAATCTAATTCGCACGACTGCATCGCAACGACTGCATCATCGCCCGACTACAAAACGTGCCGCAGTGCTCTTGCACCACCAACGACTGCTGCACCAATTCCCTGATTCCATTCGTCGCAATTCGTAGCAACAGTCCTTGTTGTTTGCAGACACCACCCTTCCCTCTTCCATTGCCATCGATCCGACCGAATTTTTCGTTGCCATCGATCCGACCGAATTTTTCACCGCCACGTTCGATCCATGGTGTTGCCTCTCCCCATCCACCACCCCCCCACGTTTCTCCTCCCGTTTCTCCTCCTCCTCCTCCTCCTCCTCCTCCTTCTGCACCCCGTCGCCCCACAATTCCGCGAAGATAAAATCACCCTGTACGAAGATTTCCCTGAAATCGACTATGTATTTGCTGAACCAAGAGCAGTCACGGCCAGCAGTGACGCCGATACGAAAACAGAAGGTACCGAAGAAACCGCGGAAGATTTATCAGAAGTGTTGGGCATCAGAGTTGAAAAAAAAGCCAAAACCCTGGAGGCCCAGTTGGAAATCGTCAAACAATTGTCGGGCATCAAACCCTCCCAGTCAAGATACATTTCGGTGCTTCGTGATTTACAAAAGAAAACATCCATCAGTGAATTGGATCAATTGTTAAAAATGCATCCAGACATTTTAGCTGTGAAATTAAACGATTACGTTTACGAACCCATGGAGATTCGTACCACGCAATGGAACCGAGGTGTGGATTACCGTGTTGAAATTATTTTCAACCCCTGTTATGAAAGAAAATTTGATTGTTGCATCGGTATCTTTGGTACACCTGAATACGTTGATTTTCAAAGTAAAAATGTTTATTTCAGAAACATGGAATTGATTCGGGAAGACAATCGACGTTACCCCGCCTTTTTTGCGGATTTTACCGACCCGGGCAATAAAATCCAAGGCATTTGCAAAACAAACACACGGACGGGCAAAATTGACCGACACAAACAAATCATGAAACCCGACGGCAACAACACAGACGTCGTTATTGCCAACGATTTGACTTGCGAAGCCGATTATTTGGAACGAAGAGAATCGCCCGTGATGCCACGCTGTTGGGACTACAATTCAACCGTGCGAAGTGCTGGGCACGTTGACGACATTTCCGCCACGCCCATCACATGCGTGGACGGTTTGGGTGTCGCGCGCGAACACTGCGTTACCGTGGGTTACTCAATCAACAATTATTTGTTTCAATGTGCGGACGGTTACGACCCAGTGCGCTGCGGTACATGGTTGGAGATACACATCCCTGCCGACGAAAGAGTGGTCGCGGAAAGGCAATTGCCCGGAGGTTTTGCGGTTGGGTACCAAGTCATTGACATGCCTTTGACGTACAAGTTTTCACCCGACCGTGTCATTTGTGCGGGGGATTATGAAATATGGTGGGTGCAAAGAACACCGTCGAAAAAAATGATTCAATACCGGAAAAAATTTCGGGTGATTTGGCCAAGATGGTAAGAAGAAGAAGGAATTTGATTTGAAAGGTTTGTGTGAGGTGGTGTGTGCGTATGAGTGTGGCAGTAAAACGTTGGTGTGTTGTTCTTTTTTTCTCACGTCTCTTTCTCTTTTTCTTTCTCTCTCTCTCATGCTTTGCAGCGATTTCAATCGTATTTTAGACAAGTACACACGGTTTTTTGATTTTCGTTACGACGTTAAAATTTCTTTGGACGGTAGTTCCATTTCGTTGGAAGATTTATTGGATATTTCTACCACATCGTCGAGTGTTGACATTGGTGTATAGGATGATTGAAAGAGGAGGGGGTAGTAGAAGGGGACATACCCGTAGTACACGTGTACACACACATAGATGAAGTTACCTCCCGAGGAACAAAGATACAGTACACAGAACAACCATGAACAACAAAAAATTAGAGGAGCTCCATTAAAAAATAATTTATAAAAATATTTATTTATTTATATACGAAGGACTAGTCACACTTTTCAACTGAATTTATTATGTGCAGCACAAAACACCACCTGAATTTTTCAGGGCCATTCTCTAGTATCTACTCTGCTCAAAATTTAGGGATTTAAGGAGTAATGTGTAAAGCATTTGCTCTCTATTTTAAAATACGAGGGGCAAAACTGGCCTGGGTTAGCAAAATTCCAGCCAGCAACAGAAATAGACCAACTACAATTAACTTTTTTTGTATTAAAAATTGAATCAGGATATTTTTTTTTATGGAATATGATTGGAATACATACTTAATATCTGTATTTTCCTGTTGTGTTGTTGTGTGGTGTGTCACAAAGCAATGATATATGAGCATTCGTGAGAGACATTTTTTGTATTTTGG
>Ga0115005_10003316_pt1 | contig 12862 bp, 16 predicted proteins | sample ArcOceMetagenome_FD_87163 | JGI IMG/M metagenome (GOLD analysis project Ga0115005, IMG submission 87163) | Marine eukaryotic phytoplankton communities from Arctic Ocean - Arctic Ocean - Greenland ARC118M Metagenome | ecosystem: Environmental > Aquatic > Marine > Oceanic | place: Arctic Ocean... | reverse complement strand
CAGCAATTGTTCTGTGAAAAGTTGCGTGCGACAGCAAGAGCAACAGGTTATGACCCTAGATATTACGAATTCTGGGGAGCACGAAAGCGACATTAGTCCATTGACGAGTCGTTTGAAGCAAAGATATTTCAAGGAAATGTATTGCAAAGTTTCATTTGGAATCCAGGGATCATAATATCTGTATTGAACGTACTGAACGTAAGGATTCAAGAGTATCAGGACTAAATCCATTACGATCAGTCACGTGCAAGACATGATGTCATGATTCACGTGAGTTTAGTCACTTATGGTGTCAACGGCTACTGATTTAGCAACAATAGAATAAGTATCATAATGTAGACAATTGGTTTATTTTATCCAAGTCTTTGATTGAGTTAGACTTGTTACACAGCCTTCTGGCCAGGATGCCGTATCCGGCATAAATACTCTCTTACTTTCTCCTCTTTATTCTTTTCTTATTTTATCTCAGCTAGATGCAACACGAACATCTTTCAACACAATGCATTGTACTACTACTCTTACTAGGCAGCAACAGATGAAATCCAAATGATTGCTTGTTTTAATAAAATTAAACATCTACCTTCCCAAATAGATCTGTAATGTTTGATAATACAACTTGTCTATAGCACTCGCGCACATTCAATCCATCTTGAATTCCTTGTTTGTAAACAATCTCTCCCTTTCTTACGTCTACTTCTCTCACTCGAGCGCCTAATTTTTGAGTGCCAAAATTAGTGCACGGTGAGAAAGAGCCAAAATCGAGCGCAGTACTAGCTAAGCTACCACACTGGACCCCGTATCCCCAAAAAGTGCGCGCTGCTAAGTAATTAACGTAGCATCCGTCCGTCCATTCGTTCGTCCGGAGAAAATTGGCAGGATATGATATCCAAGGAAATTAACTAGGCTGTGACAGTGGTGGTCCTCCGTCACCCGTGAGTTGGTTATCCGTAGCCCATTGAATAAATTTGCTACTATCTGGGTTGGAATTTGGCTGAATTAAGATACGATCGCCATAAATGATCGTGTTTGTTGTGGGGCATTGAGAAGAATACCTGTACCATTCCGGCCACCATCGACTAAATTTGTCGCTTTTTCAGCTTATCGGCTGGGTGCTTTGCCAAAAAGACACACCAATATTTACCATTGTGACAAAAAGTAGGATTTGTTTCAGCTGTAGCCTGCATGTTGATCTGGACAAGATACCAACGTGCACGCATTGTGCAATCTGGGGTGAATTTAATGAAGAATAGACGATCTTTGGACGCCTGGATTGAATTATTGTCAGTCACAGTACTGGCTGCTGTTACAAGATCAGGCGAGTTGAGTGGATCTTCAATAGGTGGCATAACATTTCCTGATTCTTTAAAAAGAATGCTATCGGCAGATAGAGGCAGATGTGCTGCAAAGGCTGCAGTATCAATGCCTGTACTAGGTATATCCCTAGAGCAGGAGTCTGAGGGCGAGAAAAATGCATTATTGTACATTCCAATTTTCAAAGCATTCTTCAAAGGAGAAATGATTGGTGCATGCAAGTAATTCAGATACCTCTCATCCATCATATCGAGGAGTTTGTGATGAAAGACGGTTGGTGGCAACAAGTACAATTCAGTACCTTTGTATTTCTGTGTTGCTGAAGCAGGTTCATTGTATCGTTTGACTTCATAAGAATTGTGGCCGAGTACTTTTGTGATCCAGAAAGGCCCTTTCGCCCAATAAGAGAGTTTAGGGACTGCACCTGCCTCAGCTTTAGTAGTAACTTGGACATGAGCTTTGACAACGTCACCTACTTCAAAGGATTGGGCCGCTTTGTCCTTATTCCAGCCTTCACGATGAGCTGTCCTGAGCTCCTTGATAAGTACTTGAATGACGGAAATGGAGAAAGTGGAATTTTTGAGACGTCTCTGAACAGTGCGGAAGATTTGTTGCTGTTGATAATTGGCATCACACTGGGTTCAACGTCCATGGGAAATTCAAAATCTCTGCCAACAGCTGCCATGCTGCAAGCGATATCAGTATCATCGATCGGAGCGCTGTTCTAAGCGTACTGCGATGTTTTCGCGTTCTGGATGAAAGTGGAGTGGTTGCCACCAATAATAGTTTGAGTTTTATCGAGAAAACAATGACACTTTTCGACACTGTTGCCTTTGTGATTGCCTCAAGCGAGAGGCCAGAACATAATCTTTAGCGATGTGCGCATTTCCTCAAAAACATGTAAGAACTTGTTGTCTGCATCAACAATGATGACATGGACCATTCCAAATGTAAGGACAACGTCCTTCATGAGTGCTTGCGCTAACACTTCAGCAGTAGGATTTTCAACTACTGATGAAACCAGCACAAACTGTGTTATGTTATACATGGTGTTCAAGAGCATCTGAGTTTTACCATTGGCTGCATTAATGATTTTGCCAGGTGCCCATAAATCCATGCGCAGCATGATGTAAAAGGGTGTCATCACTGACCAAGAGAAATACAGTTCCCTCTTTCTGCTGCGCCAAACATTGTATGCGGTACAATGACCGCAACCTTTCACCCATTCACGTCCTACATCTTTCCGGAGGACGGGCCAGAAGAATCTGAGACGCATGCAGAAAAGGGTTTTGTATTCACCCTTGTGGCCACCTCTTGCTGGCCCTGCATGGTAATAAGAGAATATCTGCTGTCATAGCGGAAGAGGTACAATAATGAGTCCAATGTATCTGGCTTGTTGGACCACTGGTTTGAATAGGACCAACTTCCCTTTGACCAGCGAAATAAGACCTTGTTGTAGGGGGAGGATGAACTCTGTACTTGCTAATTTCAATTCTGATTTAGTCTATGTGTCGGCCTTATGAGCAACGAGTCCTGACATGATACACTGTGTGATGGGGTCACTGTTATAAACAGTGGTCCAATCAAGTGTTTCAGTAGTGCATTTTGTGAAATAACATTGCATTGTGTCGCAGTGGATACTGCTGCTCCGAATCAGTTCCTTTCTCCGGCTCCTTTGCCTCATAAGTTGAGTCGCTCTTCTCCATGCTTTCATCGGCATTGACCCCATCAGTTCCTGTCTTCATCTCTTGACACTTCACGTCTGCTCTATCAAACAGTTTCTTTAGTTCTGGAATGCCTAAGAAAGTACTGACAAGCGTACTGCGGTTTCCTCTTAGAACCAACGCTGAGAAAAGGGTTCCCTTCAAATGCTTTCCCATCTCTCTTATTTCATTCTCTGTGATTATTAAAAGGAAATCAGTGAAATAAGTAGTAGTGTGGACTGTGCAATGAGAAGAAACACCAGCAATTGTAATACACTTAGTACAATAAATATTACTTACCATTGAGAGCATATGGATAGTTTAGACTGTGGGTTCCTTCCAAGAGTGCATCTGGGAATCCAGCACCAAAAGGGTTGGCCCGTTTAAGTTTCTGGTACTTTTTGTGATTGAAAATCTTAGTAGTTGACATTGTGATAGTACGATATGGTGAGGATGTGTTGTGAGTGTATGTTGCAACATCATGTCCTTACAAACAACTACATCACTTACAACCTTAACATGTTCAATGTGAACATGTGGTGGCTGTTGGTGGTGCACCTGACTTTGTACTGGTGGGGGGATAGGAATTTCGCACCCTACATAATGTTCTTACTGGGGGTTTAGTGAAGGATTTTGAGATCCCATATTGCCCAATGGCATAGTTACCATGTCGGGATATATCAATGAGATCGTATTATGTCCGTATGACCAGTGAATAGTTGCATCAAAACGATATTACATATTACGGTGCTGGAAACAAGGAAGCGTTTGTCGTGATTATAGGCTATCAGAGATTATGTACGTCATGGTCTACAGTACGTACGTCATCCCCAACACCATTGTATGATTTAAAAAAATTAGAAAAGTGTTACACAACTTTAGCTGCATAAAAGGTCTGTACAAGTTCAAAGTGTCTTAGCGACACATTACATTATTAAAAAAGAAAAAAGATATTCAATAATGATCAACTTCCTTCTTCTTCCCCCTTCCGCCGCCTTCTTGCCTTCGATTCCGGAAGAAAAAGAACACTCTGTCACTTTCGATCAAGACACAACAAGACGACACGTTTTCAGCATAATAATAATCAGAATAGAGAATAGAGAATACTCGAGTGCACTTTGCTTTCGATCGAAATTCTGCATTCTGCTCTCATCTGAGTTGCTTCAGCCTCACCACAACTTGAAATAATACTACGAGAAGTACGTGTAGAGTGCAATAAACATGCACCACTTTCAGAAACTTATTAATAACAACCCTCAGGATTCAGATAAGAGCCGTGTTCCGATCCTTGTCGAAATTGTTTCTGCTGAAATAAGCAAGAAGGGAGAAGAAAACAAAGGTATCCAAGAGAGCAAGCAAAAATATGTCTACAACGCCTATTGCGTTGTGAAAGATCTCAACAGTGTAAAACCTACTGGTGCTGAGGCTTTTACCTCTAGCACTGAAAAGGAACCAACAATCATTCATCAAACCAAGGTTGTGAAGAAAAGGCATGATCCTGTCTGGACAATTTTGAGCGATTCTCTCTTCCTCATCAATGTGAACGATGATTGTGAGCGAGAATTACACGAAGCAAAAATTCGGTTTGAACTATATAACAGTGATCCTCTGAAAGTAAAGAACAAATGCATAGGGAGTGTAGTTTTGAGGAAAAACACCTTGTTAAATGGGGATGGAGCCAGGATTGAATTTGATCTAGAGAAAAATGAAACATCGTCGAAACCATCGGGTGGACTTCGAGGTGTTGGCAAGAAGCTGAAAAGTAAAAAAATCATCGGTGCGGCCTTGACACGTTCAAAATACCAGAATGTATCTGGTACACTTGTTCTTCGATACCGTGTGGCTCATCCTCGTGAAGTGGAGTTCATCCGGAAGAGATCTACATCTTCGACAGAAGTGCATGCGCTTGTAACAAATGGTATACCATCCGTTCCGGGCCACAAATCTACACCATCAGGGGGCAACACTTTACGACGACACTTTGATACACGATATGATATAAGCAAGAGTAGTCAGGGCCATCATCCTTTGACAAAAATCTTACCCAAAGGAGTCAAGCAAGTTCAAAATCTAAGAGCAACTGTCGTAGGAAAAGAAAAAGCCCAGGATCTCAGGTACAAGGTGAAACCTTATTGTGACCCGCATTTCCCCAAGGAGACTAGCTGGATGACAAAAGATGAAATATGCCGCCAAGCTCTCGAACCAAGCTACAAGTGGATCCAAGCGGGTATTCAGCGTGATAATGATACCGGAAGGAGTAGCAATAATCTAAGTACTGACACCAAAACAGAAGAGAACGATGGCGTTATCGGTCAATTGAACGTGGAAATCATACAAGCGCAGGATTTGCCTAACTTGGACTCGGGGACCTTAGGTAACTTCACTGATTCATTTGTTGCAATGGTGTTTGAAGACAATATTTGCAGAACTGACGTGATAAATGATGAGTTATCGCCAAGATTCATGCCGTGGAGTCAGCGAGCGTTCAATTTTTCAATTCAACATCCTTCTTCGTTGCTCTTCTTGGGAGTGTTTGACTATGATCCGATTGGTGACAATAGTCCTGTTGGTCGAATCGTGGTCGATCTATCCAAGTTTCGAGGGAATACAGTGTACCTTTTGCAGTACAAGCTGCATTCAGACCCTAATAAGAATGATGAAAGAGGATTGCTCACAATTCGGCTAAGTATTGAATGGGACTCGGAAAAGAAGGCACTGATGAAAAGTTTCAGCGCACCCCCCAAGTTCAGAGTAAATGTTGCCGATCATAAAGCATTTCGCATGGTCCGATACCTGTGCAGGGGCAAAGTAAGTAAATTGTACTTCACATCGCTATGATTATTTGTTTGTAACTTCACTCATTTTCAATTTTTGAAGGTGGATATGGAACAAGCAACTGTGGCCTCTGTCAAAGAATATGCACACGAGCTCTTAGATTACAAAAATACGGTTTTCCTTTGTATCGATGTTATTGCTCGCATTTTACTTTGGCGAGGGCGGATCCTTATTTCTTTCCGGAGACCCGTGATATTTTCGAAAAAAAGGTGAGGTTAACGTTATTCGCTGTCATCGTGCGAATTTATTTTTATTGATAATGCTCATATCCAAATTATTTCAGTGCACCTACACGTAATGAACTGATAAAGTTGGATCTATGGTTCCCGCTGAGGTCCATAATCATCTTTTTCTGCGCTATTGTTGCTCTTGATAGGCCTAGTCTCGTTCCAGCATTATTCTTCTATTTGGTTGCAGCGTCCATGTTTTCAGTGTCTTACCAACGCTCACAGAATCCGTCTCCGTGGAAAAGATGTCAGGTGCGTTCGCAGTAGAATATATTGGAACACCTGTTTGTTACAAATGCACTCTTACCCAATCACGGTTGTCCCGCGTGTAGAGTGTGAAGGATATTATAATGACTCTCATTGATAAACAGGAGGAAATTAGCATGAAGGTTGATCCGCATGAAGGATACGAATCGTCTCTTATTCAAGAACAGCTTCATAAAGCTAGGATTGAGCGTGTGAAGAAAATACTTTCTGCTTTGAAAATGTTTTCATCGAGAATTTCGAAGGAAAGAAAGAGAGGGGATCCGCTTTCTTTTGTTGTTGCTACCGAAGATAAGAATCGTTTCAAGGTGAACATGTTCACTTTCTTAGACTCTCCACTCTCTATTGTTCACCAAGCCCTTGGAAGTGAGTTTACCCCTTCCTTGAGAATTACGATTCAATATTGAACCTACGTGTACGTTACCAATTAACATTTTTGTGTTTTTGTTCGCAGCCCTTTGTTCTCGGCTACGAAAGCTGAGGAGCATTGTCAATTGGGAAGCCTATAATTATTCCTTTGCAGTAATGGTGTATTGCATAATCATAGGCACGGTGTTTGCATTGTTACCTGTGACTAAAGTCCTATATTGGGCATGCAAAATCTTGATTATAGGTCTGCTGGGTCCTTGGTGAGTTTTAATTTCATCAATTTTGCACTCCACTCTTGGTGATACATATTTGTGTTTCTAACGCAAACCTCAGGATGAAGCTTGTGGACATCTTCTACGTAATGCCTTACTACCCTCCACCAAACAAGGCCGATGAATTGGAAGTCAAGGTAAGTTTTGAATGTCTGCCCACTTATAGAATGTAATACTCAAATGCTCAAAATAATGTTTGATTTCAAAGGAACCAAGTTTCGATGAATTCTTTGAGTCGCCAGCGTTCAAGTTAATGACCAAGACAGGTAGACTTGCAGAAGAAAAAGCGCTGAAGGTATGCAACATTTGTTTCTGCTGCCTTCGCTTAAACCGTTTTGTCTAACACTTCTCATTGCATACTCGATTTTCTGTATCTTCCTCGTAGTTGATTGATATGAGAGAGTATTTATTTGGCAAATATATGGAGCTAGTCCCCTCGTTAGATGCATCCAGGTATCCAAGCATTCCAGAACCTAGCTCTAGCGCTAGAGTATTTCATAACAGAGACGGGACGCAGTTCCCAACATTTGGCTATGGTGAGAAGAACTGTGTATAAATTTGAAGATTGCTCTATCAACAATTGACCCTGACTCACAATTCTTGATGTTTGTGTTCTCTTCAGATTATCTACCAAAGAGTGAAATTGAATCGCAGCCTTTGTTTGGGCAGAAACTAGAAGGAGAAATGCTCCCCCTCCTTATTTCAAAAGCACCATTGAAAATTAAGGATGCTTAGAATAAATGCTAAAAACAAACACATGCTGTTCCTTTATGTACTTGCATCGTAATTTATCAGTCCTGTCCTCCCCCTTTTCTTTAGATTTTGCAAGCAAATTAATTGTATTACAGGCGCATTTAGTACCGCATTTTACAAATCATAGTTACTGTATCAAGAAAACGCCATTGAAGCGTATACCAAATGCATGCTGCGACTTGAGGAATGTTATCAGCCTCAATACGCCAATGCCCAACAACCATTTCCAATATTATTCAAGATAGTTGATGATCACTTCTACGTTATCATATCTCTATTTGTCACAGCCAGCCCCGATGCGTGGAGAGATCCAAACCTTATGCCTGCAATGGCATCAATGGCGGAATAGTATCACACGCCGGACGCAAGGTGGCAGGGACACTGGTTGTAAAGTGCCCACAAAGTTTGAGCCCAAGTAGTGGTGCACTCGCCGGCAGTATTTCCATAGTGCCTAAGGGGAACGAGATAGACAAAGTAGAATATAACTTGGAAAATTTTCTAGAGTGCGAGCAAAAGGATATAGCATTGTTTGCAAATACAAGTACTATCATGACTGGTTCTCGTTCCTTTAAACAAGGATCACGGCTTGTTTTGCAGGAGGACGAGAAGAAACGCTTGAATGGGCAATCCATCACCGAATGATTGGATTTGATCATGTTTGGATATACGAGTATGTACATATTATTGGTGACTGGTAGTTGGCGGTTCCTGGGCTCTGCGCAAGGGGATACATAGCAGATCGTGGTGCACCCACGACTTTGACCTTGTAAGAAGTATTGTAGGACGACCATTGTAAAAAAAATCGGCGGCAAGCAAGATTCATCTTCCCAAGTGCTTGTACATTGATTTTCACATTTCCAAAAAGGACGGCATAGAATTAAAAACCAATAAGTCAAAGCAACATTTCGGAAGAATGATAGAATGCATAGTATCATGGGACTTCCGATGTGTACGCTTATGCAGACGAGCAAGCTTCTTGTTATATATAGGGATTGTTCGCACTACAAATGCATTGATGCCGATCACAAGACGAGAGTGTGGGGATGATCATCTCCAACCCTGACATCCACTTATTGCGTGATTTGAGAACTGCTGGATTAAGATTTTGAGCTCGCACGGGCGCGATAGCACGATTAATTGTACCAATTACTTACCAGGTTTCCTCAGCCACTGATCTCTAAGAGTGTATATCTAATAACAGCGCTTCTCGTAAGGTAACGGGCGTATATTTTTACCGAGAAAGCCTCTGCAAAGATGCATGTTTCTTTGCTGAAGTACAATTTTTAGATTACACCTAAGTGCAGCTAGAGGCAATGGTATTTTACAGAGGTATTCAGTAGGCGTTTTAAAGTTTTTATTGGAGGAACATTACCCAGCGTGAAGAGCTCTAAATTGTTGCCGGACAGAGAAGAGTGGCATAATTCGGGAGTACTGCGGTGCTGAAATAAGTGGCATTGTGCTCAACTTGTCCTCCATCGCCATATTAGTAGTACTATTATGATCCCGATTTTGGACGAACAAATGTCTTGTGAGACTCAGAGGCAAAGTCATTCAACAAGAGAAGAAGAGATTGCACCTTTCTTGTAAACTCGTTTGTTAGACATACTGTTGTCTGGAAATGCAACACATCTTGCCCATGCGGCTGTATCGGTAAACGCATATTTGTCCGACGATTCTATAGCAGGATAAAATCCAACTTGTGTTCTCAGCAGTCTTCGTTACCACCACCAATCTGTCAAGCCAAGGTCCAATGTATGATTGAACAGTAGGCGTGCCAGCAGACGTAGAAGGATCCTTTTGAATATCATGGAATAAATATCAGGCTCGCCGTCAAGATTGTAATGGGCACGACGAGTATTTGAACGAGGAGCTCCGAGGTCCTTCTTCACGCACCGGAGATATCGGAAAATGCGACGAAGCTGCAGAAACATCTTGCTCCGAAGGCGAGCTCATGGTAGTAGGCACCTAGTCTGGCGTTTCCTTCTGGACGAGACGATTGAAACTCTCAGAGGTTCAGTTCGCGACGGAGTGAGGAATACATCGTCATCTCGAAGAACCTTGGAAGGATAGGCTCTTCGAATCTCTTTTGATCATGTACGAGAAAGCATGGGCCATTGGGCTGCCATGCTACAATACTGGCAAGCTCAAGCTCATCGAGGTCAATGCGTTGGATCATCTGGAGTATGTTATCAGGAAAAGTTGTTTTAGCGCCTCTTCTGTTGGTCCTGGTGGTGGAATCCGCTTGTACGTCGTCGATATGGTTGTAATATGTGTGTTGTTGGCTCGTCTTCGTTAGTAATCAAACAACGATACACGCCTACCAATGAACGACTTCTCTTTGGGGCAGTCGCGACAGTGAAGATTATGATTCAAATGCATTCGAACGCCTTTTCCACGGGCATAGAAATCACAACATCTGAAATAGTTTCACCGGAAGAAGCAGGTATGACTGATATGATTTGATTCCACTTTCTGAACGGTGTCCGAACCCTTGCGTCGTAGAAGGGCATGCTTGATACGATGCATGAGGGTACGAATCCTCCACTCTGTGAAGAAGCAGAGGTCTACGATCTACGGTGTTAGCTTTCTGTTCACTTCTGTGTCGTCGATGTCCTTGGAATTGTCGAGATGTGGGTGTTGCAGTTGGGAAGTTTTCCCAATTATTGATCTAAGGGCAGTGTTGTACCAGGGTAATTAAGCTGACACCGATTTTTTTCTTATCCCCGTATGACAAGGTGACACCCCCGGCTAACAGTGGAGGTTGAGCATGTATATGAGCATCTGGAATGGCACTTGTGTATGTAGTTTCTCCGGGAAGTTTTCCAGGAGCCCTCCTGCTCTTCTGGTCCTGGAACCGGGACTTTACAATTACTCTCCACTTGCACGTCGTCAAATTCCTTGAATATTTCTCCCTGTTAGCATAATGTTTAATGGCGATTTTAAAGGTATCTTCATCAATATCACTGTTACTGATACTAAATGATTAACACTTGATTAATAATAACTCAAAGATTACAATAACTTACGTGCCCCAGGAAACTCTTGGTATTGCCTTGTTTATTGTTGCAACTTGTTGACCTGTTTGTAGTGTAAGAAAATTACATTTGGTTCATTCTCCTCTATGGCCTTGTATGTCTTGCAGGTCAGAGTATCAGAGGCACCACGACCAATCCCCGTCACTCTTGTCTTAAGTGAGTCAACCACAGGAATTTCATCGAGGATGCAATGTGTTTCATTCAGCTCTACGTGAAAATGTTGGGTACTGCCAACTTTGTATTTCACCACACGATTACAAACACAGGAGATCAAAATGTGCCTTATGCCGGATTGGAGTTCTTCCGTCTCCTCACGGTGGGAGTGTACAATGAATGTTTGGTAAGGTTCACTAATGGTTCATCATCTCCAAGCACACGGGAAGCAATAATGGATAGCAAGTGTAAAGTGTCTGTCAAGAATTCTTCCAACATTTCAGAGTTGTAACCTAAACCTAATCCTAAACCGTATTTTGGATCTATTTTTCGTTTGGTGCATTTCTCAGTGAATGCTTTGATTGTTGATCCAGCACCTTTATCAGGCATAGTGATGAAAATTGTTTTGCACTGGCAATCATGGCATCCATGTTCCCATCGACATCTAGATTCAAGCATTGCTTGCTGTGTGATGCAGATACATGCAATTTAGGATAGTTCATGTTTACATTAGATGCACCATTCCTTGTCGAAATGGGAGCCAGCGCGCCTTCGTCATCCAGCATCATGTTCCTACTACCCACCAAGGCCAATAAGAATTCGTCTTGATTATTCACATTAGTTCGAGGACGGATTTCATCGTGGATGTACATTGCACATGGCACGGATGTAATAACAATTGCTACAAACACTGGCTTTATCATTGAAGAGACTTTCATTTTGCTTGGGGGTGGACAACTAAATGTTGTTTTTGGTTCATTCGGCAAGCTTTGACCGAGGTCGAACTTTACGCTGATCTGTTTTGTTTTGAGGAGGCAATCGAGAGTCACATGAAGCTCAAAGAAGTTTATGATGTTGACAAGCATTCATTCAGCCCTAGTAGTTATTGCATATGCAAGTGATCGATGTGCACAAAATTTCGGATGCACAGCAAATTGTTACAATCGATTAGGCCAGATCGACAGAACTCTTAAAATTGCAGACCATATGAATATAGAGTTTAACATTACGCCGAAGATGGATCCAAAGAATGTTCACAATTCAATTGTCACATTATATCCTATTCTTTGGATCTTGAAAGATAACGGAATGGCGAAAAGATCTCTGTCTCTATTTCAGAAGTATGTTAAAGGACCCTTTGATGAATTCTTTCGCGAGGACGGATCAACGCCTTTCCTACCGTCATCCATGCCCTTCGAAGTATTATTGAACACTTTCCTCTACATGGAAAATGATCATGATGACTTCGACGAAAACTATATTGATTGGGCATTGGATCTGAAGAACATGGAGATTCCCTTGCGTACCGACATGTCGATTCGAAATTTTGCCCGAGGTCCAATGTCATCTCAGCGGAAGCATGTTTAAAGCTGTAAAAATTGACTGATGACCCACAGGAGAGAATGACGTTATTGCACAATGGAGTAAAGCTATCTACTCTTACAATTGGAAGCTGCGATGGCTCAGATGGAAATACCAAAAATCAAAATGCCTACGCCCATATCAAGCCTGTGCATGATGAATTGCATCTCCTGCTTCAAAACGAGCATCGCTTGTTGAAAACGATTAGAGATGATTTATTATAAATCAAGATATCTTGAAATTGAAAAAATTAGAATATTAAATTATATCCCAGATTCTTTCAACTCTGGACATCTACAGCTTCGCATTTGAAACACAGGAGCACCCGGGGAGGCATTTCAAGTTGTCTATGAAGGATATATAAGCGTTGAAACCACAAGCTGTCAAGCAGATTGGCAGCAGCATGGATGGAGTCTCTTACCTCAGTATAGTTAGGATTGGGAGTCAGTTCAGTTTATTCATCGATCACTGTTTGATACATTTGGAAAGAAGTTGGAGGCACCTCCTGATGACGTCCTTTTCTCGACCAATTATTTAAGCTTGTCCAATGACGCAAAGATTGCCCGCAGAGATGGTGT
>Ga0115005_10003313_pt1 | contig 12874 bp, 11 predicted proteins | sample ArcOceMetagenome_FD_87163 | JGI IMG/M metagenome (GOLD analysis project Ga0115005, IMG submission 87163) | Marine eukaryotic phytoplankton communities from Arctic Ocean - Arctic Ocean - Greenland ARC118M Metagenome | ecosystem: Environmental > Aquatic > Marine > Oceanic | place: Arctic Ocean... | reverse complement strand
GAATTTTTCTACAAGGTCAAAGATTTTCATGGCTAGGTCGCCATCAACCCCAATGGAGATAGCACCTTCACGGAACGTTTCTCGTTGCTTGGCCATCTCTTCTGGTTTTTTCTTACCCATGGCACGACGTAACATGTCGGCGCCACCCAGTGTATAACCCGCTAATACCTGAGCTACTTGCATTACCTGTTCTTGATAAACGATAACGCCGTAAGTTGGCTCTAGTACGGATTGTAAACTTGGGTGTTCGAAATCTGGGTGTGGATACGCCACTGCAGAGCGGCCGTGCTTACGGTTGATAAAGTCATCTACCATGCCCGACTCAAGTGGGCCCGGACGGAACAGTGCCACCAGTGCAATCATTTCTTCAAGGTTATCAGGCTCTAATCGTTTAATTAGATCTTTCATTCCTCGAGATTCCAGCTGGAATACCGCGGTTGTTTTACATTCTTTTAATAATTTAAACGAAGCCGCGTCGTCTAACGGAATCTCTTCAATGAAAATGGGCTCTTCATTGGTTTTGGCACGAATGGCGTTAACCGTTTTTAATGCCCAATCGATAATGGTCAGGGTTCGCAGACCCAAAAAGTCAAACTTAACAAGGCCAGCACTTTCTACATCGTTTTTATCAAACTGAGTTACCAAACCTGTGCCGTCTTCATCACAAATGGTCGGCGAGAAATCGGTTAGTTTTGTGGGTGCGATTACAACACCACCGGCGTGTTTACCGGTTTGACGAGTAATACCTTCAAGCTTGATGGCCATATCCCAAATTTCTTGGGCTTCTTCGTCTTCTTTTAAAAATTCGCGCAGCGGTTCTTCTTGTTCAAATGCCACCGCCAGTTTCATACCTGGGTCAGCAGGAATCATTTTAGATAAGCGATCCGCAAGGCCATAACTTTTGCCCTGCACTCGCGCCACGTCGCGCACTACCGCTTTGGCTGCCATGGTGCCATAGGTTACGATTTGCGATACCGCATCACGGCCATAGTTATCGGCTACGTAATCAATGACTCGTTCACGTTTATCCATGCAAAAGTCGATATCGAAATCGGGCATGGAAACACGTTCAGGGTTCAAGAATCGTTCGAACAGTAGATCGTATTGCAGTGGATCGATGTCAGTAATTTTTTGAACATAGGCCACCAATGAACCGGCACCGGACCCACGTCCAGGGCCCACTGGAATATCGTGGTCTTTTGCCCACTGAATGAAGTCCATTACGATAAGGAAATAACCGGGGAAACCCATTTGAATAATGATGTCTAATTCAAATTCCAAACGATCGTAATATTCTTTTTTACGGGCTTCATAACCTTCATGGTTTTTATCTAAAATAAAATCGAGACGTTCATCTAGACCTTCGTAAGAAATTTTACGGAAAAATTCGTTTTCAGTTAGACCATCAGGGATTGGGAATTCAGGCAGGAAGTATTCACCCAGCAGCACTTGCACACTGCATCGCTCTGCAATTTCAATGGTATTAGAGATGGCGCTAGGAATATCCTTAAACAGCTCGCTCATTTGCGCGCCGGATTTTAAATATTGCTGATCGCTGTAACGGCGTTCACGACGCGGATCATCAAGGGTGACACTTTCACCAATGCAAACACGGGTTTCGTGGGCGGCGTAATCGTCTTCATTAATAAAGCGTACATCGTTGGTGGCTACCACAGGCACTTGTTTATCACTGGCCAGCTTTACAGTTTTTTGCACCAGTACTTCATCGTTTTCACGACCTGTACGTTGTAACTCTAAATAGAAGCGACCAGGGAAATATGCTAACCATTGATCTAAGTATTGTTCGGCTAGATCATATTTATCTTTTAATAGGGCGCCGCCAATATCGCCGCGCTGAAAACCCGACATGGCAATCAGGCCTTCACTTTTTTCCTTAAACCAATCCATTTTAACTTGGGCTTTATCGTGGTGCTGGTTAACGGTAAAACCTTCACTGACAAGCTCGGTTAAATTGCGATAGCCTTTATCGTTCTGAGCAAACAAGGTCATCACATAAGGATTGCTTTCGTCCTCTTCGTTCTCAATAAACACATCGGCCGCTAAGATCGGTTTGATGCCAGAACCAAGACACGCATTATAAAATTTAACCAAGGCAAACATATTGCTTTGATCGGTAAGTGCCAACGCCACTTGCCCATCAGCGCCTGCGGTTTTAACCAGATCTTTAACGCGCACAATACCATCGACCAAAGAAAACTCGGTATGAATGCGAAGATGTGCAAAAGCTTGTGACATGTAATTCTCTAACATAAAAAATCAGATGTTTGATATCCGTTATCAACCATCTGACTTGACCCTATTGAGTCTTTAATTTTTATAAACCTAACAACTTAATAAATTAACACTTATTAGGGTGTCAATTACTGCGCCTGCAGTAATTCGAAAAATTCGTTAATGCGCTTGGCATTTTGGCCAAGGTCGCTTTTGCCCTGACGAGACATGCTGCGCATATCCACTTGGGTTTGCACCTGTGTTGCGGCTTCGGCTTGCGCCACTGGAGTAAAGCGCAAAGAAACGTCATCAATAAAGGCAAACAATGTACTTTCTGTACTGGCTTCTAACGTGTACGGAGCCTGCTCATCTTGCAAGGCTAATATCTGCCAACCTTGTTTTTGCATCAGGACTTTTGCTTGATGCAAAACGGTTTTGGCATCGCCATTTAATACAATGGCTTTTAAATCAGGGTAACCACTTTGCTGCAATTCAATATTTTCAGCTTGATACTCAACATCATGGTCTGCTTCTGTTCTTAATGCTTTTGCCGCCATTAATGCAGGTGGCTGCTGAAAGTCTGTAGTGATGTCATGGATAAACGGGTGGCCTTGTGCTGCCATAATGTTTTTACCCATAAACGCCAGCGGTAAACCTGTGGCTAAAATAGTAATCAACAGGGGCTTGGTCTCGCCCTTTTCATCTGCCGATTGTTTGCTGAGCTTAAAAATACTAATAACCAATAAAATAAAGCCCACTAACGACGCCACTACAAAAATAAGAAACGTATTACTGAAATGCCAAATACCCAAGCGCGCCGCCAATATGGACAATGGGTACAAAGCCAGAGTAATCAGTGCGATCCATTGCAGTTTGCGAGCGTTGATGTGTTGTAACATGGCATTTCTCTTATTGTATTATTTTTGGGCCTTACACACCTAGATTCACTTAATGTGTTAGTCGCCTGCTAGCTTGGTCTTAATGAGTCTACCCGTTGATCACTCTGGGTTCTATTTTGAGCTTCTGCTAGAACCGCTTCCAGCGAGCTTTGCACTTCATATGCTTTAGTGTGACTGAGTTTTAATAAAGGCCAAGTCTTTTTCGGTTTCTTTTAAGTGGTACTGGCTATCGGCTAGCTGCTGCTTTAGTTGTTCCCGTTCTTTTTGGGCTTCTTCTAATAAAGATTGCGCCTGCTTTAAATCGGCTGTGTGACTTTTAAGCTTTTTACGTGCAGGCAGTGCAAACAATAAAAAAGCTAATACAAAACCCGCTAATGCGGCACCTGCGATTACAATCGGCATATTCAGTCCATCCTTCTGTTGACAATTTAATAAAGAGTCAAAAAAACAACTCTGTTGATTATCCCCAGATCCTGTGGATAACTCTGTTAAGAAGTTTTTGAAAACTCCTTTCATTTAGCGTATTTACTCGCCTTGCAGCGAATTGTTCAAAAAACAAACAACACCATTAAAAGCCTTATACATCAAGGGTTTAGGGCTTTTTTATAGTGTTTTATACGCACTTACTGATAATTTGCATATTATTTATGCACCCTTCAGAAATTATGTGCATAAAACTTGGATCAAAAGCGACGAGTCAAGTTTTTTATGTGTGCAAGCTGGCCAGATCATTTTTCATACAGCGCCTGTCAATATCTTAACGGGGTTAGCCCTTACTTACCGTTAATAGCTTATCTAAGGCTTTAATGGCCAATAACAAGCTAGGGAAAGCCTGCTGTTTTAAGCATTCTTGTGCCATCGGGTAGATGTCACATTGCATGGGCAATGGCATTTCGTATTTTAACATGTGGTTGAAACGTACTAACAACACACATTGCAGCCAAGCTTCAAAAGCCATGGTATCCATGCAAAACGGTTGCACGCTCTGCAAGTCTTGCTCACTTGGGAAGCGCTCATCTGTGGGTGATAACCACAGATCATATTCTCTAAGGGCTAGCTCTATATCTTGCAGAATTAGGCTTAATTGTTCTCTGCGAGTTTGCTCAGTTAGATTCATGTACCGACTGTATTTTAATGGGTATGATAATGGCTTTTTTAGGCCGCATATTATGGCCTCGTTACCCTGCCAGCTCAAGGCGGATTGGATTGTCACAGCATGTTAATCAAAACCCTTAAGCAAGTGTCTCATCGCTTTTTTAATGCTGTGGCGTTTTATACGCGTTTACCCGCCCCCAACTGGGTAATTTATAACTCTGACAACCTAAACCGTGCAAGTGCCTACTTCCCATTAATGGGGCAAATTTTAGCGGGGTGGTGCTTTTTGGTTTTTGTTTTATGCCTGCAAGTGTTTCCCAGTGAAATCAGTCTATTAATCACCATGATTGCCGGCATCTTGTTTACCGGAGCCTTTCATGAAGATGGCTTTGCCGATGCTTGTGATGGCTTTGGTGGTGGCTGGGCCCAGCAAGATATTTTGCGCATCATGAAGGACAGCCGCCTAGGCACTTATGGTGTGACAGGCTTAACCCTGATGCTGGCGGTGAAGTTTTTCGCCCTGTATCACTTAACCCTAAACGAGCAACTTTCGTTATTAATCTACTTATTAGTGGCCCATGGTGTGAGCCGTGCTTTGGCCATTAGTTTTATTTTGGTTTTGCCTTACGTGCAGGATCTCGATGCCAGCAAAAGCAAACCCATTGCCCAGCAAGTGTTTAAGCGTGACATTCTATTAGCTTGGGCTATTGCACTGGTGCCTTTGTATTGGTTGCCATTACAGGCTTATGGGGTGTTATTGCTTGTGCTCGGTATAAGTTTTTTTGCTATATACAGGTATTTCAAGCAGCGACTGCAAGGCTACACGGGTGATGCCCTCGGGGCTGCCCAGCAGATATTTGAAGTATTGATCTATTTAGTATTACTTGGCCTAGCCACCTAGGCACTTCTTAGCCTCGGTACAAAAATACTGATAAACAAGCTCATTTCAGGCTTCATGCCAATGGTGCCTAGCGGTATAATGTCCGGCCTTTGACCCCTATCTGAATCCTAAGCTCAAGCGCCACGGACAACAGTTGGGTCAAGATGTATCGATTGGTACTTTCAATTTTAAACTGTAAGTGAGCGGCTGTATGAACTTAAGCGAATATTTATCCAAGATAGAGGGTAGCTACCGTTTATACGATGTGGGTCGCCGTATTCGCAAATTGGATAAAAGCCTGTTCAAACAGTTTGAAGATGCACAAAGCCCTTACCCTTTTCCCTATTTGCAGCATGCTTGGTTGGCTTTATACATTAGCCCAAAAGGTCAAAGCCAAAACGAAACTTTGTTTTTTTTAAAATGGCCATTAGATGAACAAGGTCAAATCATTCCTTACGTACGAGATGATTTAGTACACCGCCTTATTCAGCTAAGTAAAACACCTGACGTGAGCGACACGGAAATGGAAGACCCACTTAAAGACAATCCATTTGCCTTTAAGCCCGATGATATTCGCCGTGCAAATATTCACGCCCTAGTACAAGCAAGCCAACACAGAAAAGCCTCTGAGCATTTAGACGGCGTGGTCAGTTATTTACAAGCGGGTGCCTTAAATAAAGAACACCTTAATAACTGGCAGCACTTAGGCATGCAAGGTATTGCTGACCTAGCAGCGCGCCAACAAGACTACCAAGCCAGCTTAATTGCTTGTCTGCCATTTATGCCTGCTGAAGTGTATTTAGCGTTTGCGCAATGTTTGGAGCATCACACGACTCCACATCAATTGGCTGACATCATTAGCAAACGTTTTGAAGCCGATTTAAAAACACCAAAACAAAGCAGCGCCATTGAAGCCAGCTTACGTATTCTAGGCGCGTGCCACAGCGATGAGTTACGCCTAAACACTTGGTCAACCTGGATGGCCAGTGACTACAAAGAAGACGTAGCCTGCGTATTAGCATTTGCCACACGTAACTATGACGACCTTGCTTTTATGCCAGATAAAATCACCGACTTTTTATTAACACTGGCTTACTTAAATCAAGCCTCTGACATTGAAAACGACCCGCAAGCGCGCTTTGCTGTGTTTATCAAAATTGTTGGGGATTTATTATTCCTGCCTGGCATTCGCACCCTTTTATTAAGCTGTTTACGAAACCCTGAGCGCCCAGAGATTTTATCTCAAGCACTGCAGGCACTGTTAAATAGTAAACAAGGTCAATAGTCCTAACATGATTTGCCCTTGCCAACTGCAAACAAGCAACCCAGCGCAATATGCACAATGCTGCGAGCCTTTGCACAAAGGTCAAGCCGCCAAAAACCCAGAGCAGCTTATGCGCTCACGTTTTAGCGCGTTTGTTCTTGGCTTAAGTGAATATGTTAATAAGAGCTGGCTTGCCAGCACGCGTCCACAAAACCTATCTGTAGAGCCCGACGATCAATGGCTAAAGCTTGAAATCATTAAAAGTACGGATAGCCAAGTTCACTTTAAAGCGTACTTCAAAGACCCCGACAGCCCGCAAGGCTTTAGTGTTTTAGAGGAGCTAAGTGATTTTATTAAAGAAGGCGAGCACTGGTTTTATGTGAGCGGCGACACTCAAATTCAGCCTATCATCTTGAATAGGAATGATACCTGCCTATGCGGCAGCGAAAAGAAATACAAAAAGTGCTGTGCTAACAAATAGACTCATAAGTTCAGCTAACGACTATTACCACGCAAACAAAAACGCCGCTAATTAAACATTGCGGCGTTTTTTAATTACACTTTATAAATAGCGGACACTATTTTTTAGTGATCACATACTTCAAAATTTCTACAATCTGATCTGGGCTTTGTGCCCATGCCATCGCAGCGCCATCCACCTCTTTCAATGGATGTACAATATTGTCATCGTGAAGAGTAATATAAGGTGTACCAAGGGCAGCCAAATAACCGGCATCAAATGCAGCGTTCCATTGTTTGTATTTATCGCCAAATCTCACTATGGCTAAATCGCATTGCTCTAATAAGTTTTTAGTACGAATAGCATTTACCTTGGCTGACTTATGATCACGCCAAAAACTATTCTCTTCCGCACCAAGGCCATCACCCGCCGCATCACTGGATTCGTGATCCGTTACGGCTGATGTGAAGGTGATAGGCAAGTCTTTAGCGCCCTCCATAATTTGGTCGCGCCAATCGGTATGGATCTCACCTGATAAATATACATTCCAGCTCATAAGTGCCTCTACATTTAATGAATTCAAATAAAAAACCTATTATAGCATTGTCATGATTTTTTGAAGCCAGCAAATATACTGCTAATGCATCATTAAGCTTTCTGGGCCACATTCACTTCAGGCATTCGATCCACCTCTTCACCTGATATAAACTGAGCCACCTGATTCATGACGCTGTCATTCCACAGTAACTTAAAATGACCTAAACCTTGGGTTTTAATGCACAGGGCATCTGGCCAATACTTTTGCGCTTGGTCCGCATCTGTGTGACACACCAATTCATCGTCTTTATCATAAACGAGTAACAACTTACCCTGACCTCTATACTCATACATTTTCCCCGTGATCAATTCATCCCAAGGTGATTCAAACTGCTGCGCAATGGCTATGCGGCAATAATCCGCAACTTCTTCACTTACACCCAGATTTTCTTTAACAATTTCAATAGGAGGATAAGGCGCACGCGGTGCGGCAATGGTCACATAATAATTGGCTTTAACAATTTTTTTCATGCGTCCAAACATGGTTAATAGGCCACCTGCACTATGGGCCACAATGGCATGAATCGGTCGATCAAAATGTTGCGCCACATGACGCATATCCACACTATAGTTACTAAAATGTGCGCGCTTGCCTTTTGAGGATCCATGAGCACGCACATCAAAGGTCACCGCCTGAAAGCCTTGTTCGGCGATACACATTGCCATAGTCGCCATTTGTGCCGAGTTACCCTCCCAACCATGTACTAGAATAACCAAAGGCCCTCTGCCAAAACTCCAAGCCGCGAGTTTTTTATCACCTTTAATATGTAAACGTTCGCCCTTTGCTAACAACGCCTTATCTCGCGCTTTTAATGGGCGACGCATAGGCCAGCTGGCCAAAAACATAGTGAAGCGCGCAGCCGTACGCACAGAAAATAATTCTAAAATTTTTATTAATTGAGCCAATACTTTAAACATACATTTCCCTTTGTATTAAACGATAAAACATACAGCTTCTCTTTAAACATCATTAAAGATGCCAATTCATTAAGCCAAGCAATCCGTTAGGGGGAAATGGCCCTTTCCTCCAACTATCATTGCCATTTGGATTGTCCCAAGCTTTGAAAAAGCATGGGACAATTTAGGTTTAAAAATTAAGTTAAGAGCAATAAAAAAGGCCAAACACCTAAGTGTTTGACCTTTTTATATAAACTGATAGAACGCTTTATTATTGCATAGAACCTGAGGCAGATATTTCTTCTAAGGCTGCGATAAGCGTTTCATTCTGGTCCGTACTGCCCACAGTAATACGCAAGCAGTTTTTCAGCAGCTCGTGACCACCATCTAGACATTTAATTAGAATGTTACGCTGCTTTAATTCTTCAAACCAATTACGCGCCATGCCATCCGGCGTGCGCACTAATACAAAGTTCGCTTCACTTGGGAAAACCTCTAAACCTTGTATTTTACTTAGGTCGTTCATCAGTAGAACACGATCGACTCGAATTTGCTCTGTTTGCACCAACAGCATTTCAAAGTGATCTAATGCAAATAACGCACTGGCTTGCGTTAAAATATTAATGTTATAAGGCATACGAATTTTATCTAATTCGTTCAACCATTCGTTTCGACCAATCAACATACCTAAACGTAAACCGGCTAAACCCACTTTAGATAATGTGCGCATCACCAATACATGTTCGTATTGGTCCAGTAGATCTAAATGATCCGCATCGGTGAATGCGGTATAGGCTTCATCTAAAATAACTAAACCTTCACTGGCTTTAATAATTTTGTGAATACTTTCTTGTGACCACAAATTACCAGTTGGATTATTTGGCTGGGCTAAAAAGATAAGCTCTGGTTGATGTGTTTCAATGGCTTCTAACATGGCCACGTCATCCAGCTCAAAATCCGCATTAAGCGGCACACCGATATAATTTAAACCGCAAAATGTCGCGATCATTTTATACATAACAAAACCAGGTTCTGGCGCCATAATGGTGGCACCAGGTTTAGCAACAGCCATAGCCAATAGCTGAATAATTTCATCACTGCCATTGCCCAGTAATACGCCATATTGTTCATCAATGCCCATGACATTAACAAGAGCATCTTTTACATGCTGCGCTTGAGGATCTGGATAACGGTTCATTGGTAAATCTTGCAGCATATCGGCCCAAGTTTGTTTGGCAACCGCTGGCCAGGTATATGGGTTTTCCATAGCATCCAGTTTTAACATGCCATCAGAGTTTGGTACTGGGTAGGCATTTAACGCTTGGATTTCTTCGCGGATTAACTTTTTAACTCGGCTCATTTTAATTTTTTCTGAAATAGATTTGATTGAAGCGCCGACTTTGACTCTTGCGTCGCTCGGCGTACCTACATCCAAGTAGGCAAAAACCCTAAGACGGTAGCGTGTTAGGGTTTTATTATTTGCTCGTGTCACTTTAAAGCCATACCCAGACATGCTTAATCACGCCTGAGTAAGTCTGCGGCTTTAATTAATCTTTAATACGGTACTCTGCTGAACGAGCATGGGCTGTTAGGGATTCACCGCGCGCTAATACACTGGCAATTTTACCCACTTGTGATGCACCATCTTCACTAAACATAATCAGTGAACTGCGTTTTTGGAAATCGTACACACCTAGCGGACTAGAAAAACGCGCCGTGCCTGATGTTGGCAGTACGTGATTTGGTCCCGCGCAATAATCGCCTAACGCTTCAGCGGTATAACGACCCATGAAAATAGCACCTGCGTGACGCACTTGCTTGGCCATTTCTTCAGGGTTTTCTACTGATAATTCTAAATGCTCTGGCGCAATTCGATTAGTAATTTCTAACGCTTGTGCTTCATTTTGCACTTGAATAAACGCACCACGGCCAGATAAAGACGCGCGAATAATTTCTTGGCGCTCCATGGTTGGCAATAGCTTTTCAATACTGGCTTCAACTTTGGCCAAGTATTCTGCATCCCAGCTGACTAAAATAGATTGTGCATCTTCATCGTGTTCTGCTTGGCTAAATAAATCCATGGCAATCCAATCTGGATCAGTTTTACCGTCACATACTACTAAAATTTCTGAAGGGCCTGCAATCATGTCGATGCCCACGGCACCAAAAACAAAACGCTTGGCCGTGGCAACATAAATGTTACCTGGACCAACAATCTTATCTACTTTAGGCACAGTTTCAGTACCGTAAGCCAATGCTGCAACCGCTTGTGCACCACCTACGGTAAATACTCGGCTAACACCCGCTGCGGCTGCTGCGGCTAATACTAACTGGTTTACTTCGCCACCTGGTGTTGGCACAACCATGATGATTTCTTTTACGCCAGCTACGTGAGCTGGTATCGCATTCATCAATACACTTGAAGGGTAAGACGCTTTGCCGCCTGGAACATAAATACCCACTCGGTCCATGGCGGTTACCTGCTGACCTAACACCGTACCGTCTTCTTCTTGGTACTGCCAAGATTCAGCACGTTGACGTTCGTGGTAACGACGCACGCGTTCAGCCGCCGCTAATAACGCTTTGCTTTGATCTTCAGGTAATGTGGCTAACGCTTCGCGTAATTGCTCTTGACCTATTTCAAGCTCGTCCATGCTAGCCGCTTGCAAATGATCAAAGCGGTTGGTGAATTCCACTACGGCTGCATCGCCACGGGTTTCCACTTCTTGAAGAATGTCTAAAACCGTTTTTTGAACTTGATGGTCAGACACTGATTCCCACGCCAATAGTTTATCCATGGCTTGGTTAAAATCGTCTTGTCGAGTATCAAGTTTGCGCATTTGCATGGTGTGCCTCGTGACAGCGTTGGGGTGGTGCTTAGATGTTTACTGGTGACTTTCTGCCTGCGCCTTGGCGCGAACAATACAGAAAAATAAAGTATAAATGCTATTTCAAACCAGAGCTAAACGTGACGTTAAACTCTGGTTGAAAAATATTAACGTAAGCATTTAGTGGTTACGTTAATGATTTAATCATTTTGTTGAGTTTGCAAAAAACTCACAAAAACGATTAACGGCGACGCTCTACTGCTTCCGCTAACTTATCAATAATAGGTTGGATCTGTTTGTGTTTCATTTTCATAGCGGCTTTACCCACTACTAGGCGAGAACTAATTGGAGCAATCAGATCACGCTCTTCAAGACCGTTGGCTTTTAGCGTATTGCCGGTGTCAACGATATCCACAATTAAATCCGCTAGACCCATGATCGGGGCTAACTCCATGCCGCCATACAATTTGATGATGTCGGCCTGACGACCTTGTTCAGCAAAAAAGCGCTTGGTTACGTCTACAAATTTAGACGCCACTTTAAGACGACCCTTAGGCTCTACTGCACCTTTAATGGCGCAAGTCATTAAGCGGCATGTGGCAATATTCAAATCTAATGGTTCATACAAACCATTGCCATTGGCTTCCATCAAAACATCTTTGCCGGCTACACCAATGTCCGCTGCACCGTACTCAACGTAAGTCGGTACGTCGGTGGCACGAATAACCACCAACTTAATATGCTCATGATTGGTATCAAAAATAAGCTTACGGCTTTTTTTGATGTCTTCAGCAGGCACGATGCCCGCTTCAGCAAATAAAGGAAGGGTGTCGTCTAAAATTCGACCTTTAGACAGTGCAATGGTTAATGGCTGTTGCGTCATTATATTAAAACCTAGTTTGGCACACGGCGAATTTTTGCGCCTAGCTGCAATAATTTTTCTTCAATGCATTCATAACCACGGTCAATGTGGTAAATGCGATCTACCACGGTTTCACCTTCAGCCATGGCTGCTGCAATCACCAAGCTGGCCGATGCGCGTAAATCGGTGGCCATAACAGGCGCGCCAGTTAATTTGTCGCTGCCTTTGGTGATGCATGTATTACCTTCAAGGGTAATGTTCGCGCCCATGCGTGCAAGTTCTTGCACGTGCATGAAGCGGTTTTCAAAAATGGTTTCGGTAACAGATGCCGTGCCTTCAGCTACGATATTCATTACTAAAAACTGCGCCTGCATATCCGTAGGGAAAGCTGGGTACGGCGCTGTTTTAACACTTACGGCTTTTGGTTGTTTGCCGTGCATGTCTAGACTGATCCAATCGTCGCCGATTTCAATTTCAGCACCGGCTTCTTCAAGTTTATGAAGTACCGCTTCTAAAATATCTGCCCGTGTATCTTTTAATTTGATTTTACCGCCAGTGGCAGCTGCTGCCACTAAATAAGTGCCGGTTTCGATGCGGTCAGGCATCACGTCAAAGTGACAACCGTGTAAAGACTCAACACCTTCAATGCGGATCACGTCTGTGCCGTGTCCGGTAATTTTTGCACCCATGGCGATTAGGCATTCAGCCAAATCAACAATTTCAGGTTCGCGAGCGGCGTTTTCTAAATACGTCACACCGTCAGCCAATACCGCAGCCATCAATAAGTTCTCTGTACCGGTTACTGTCACGGTATCCATGAAGAACTTGGCGCCTTTCAAACCGCCTTTAGCAGTGGCTTT
>Ga0115005_10003312_pt1 | contig 12876 bp, 8 predicted proteins | sample ArcOceMetagenome_FD_87163 | JGI IMG/M metagenome (GOLD analysis project Ga0115005, IMG submission 87163) | Marine eukaryotic phytoplankton communities from Arctic Ocean - Arctic Ocean - Greenland ARC118M Metagenome | ecosystem: Environmental > Aquatic > Marine > Oceanic | place: Arctic Ocean... | reverse complement strand
TCAGTCGAAAGTTTGGTAATCGCAGGATCAATATCGACCAAGTCAATTTTTTCGACATCATATTTTAGTATTTCCCGAGCGGCCAAACCTTCGCCTCCGCCGAGCAGTAAAATGTTTTTTGGATTAGGATGTTGCATCATCGCAAGGTGAACGAGCGACTCGTGATATCGGTATTCGTCACGCGACGAAAATTGAATTGCGCCATTGAGGTACAGTCTAAATTCGTTCGCATTTTTAGTTAACGTAATATCTTGATACGAGCTTTGTTCATTGTAGATAACCTGGTGTTTAAAGATACCGTCGTTCCATCTTTTCATAAATGAAGTACTCACCGCGATGCTATAAATAATGATGGAAATCAAAATGGCTGAGGTCAAAAAGAAGATTCGTTTTTTTAATTTAGGCAGAGCAATTTCTTTTTGGAAAAAAAGATAGGTTGCAATTCCCACTAAAATATTGAGTAAACCAAAAAACAAAGAAGACTTATAAATTCCTACAAATGGCAATAAAAAAAACGGAAACGCAATCGTCGCAATCAACGCGCCCAAATAATCGAAAGTCAAAATCGTCGAGATATTATCTTTCAAAGAATAGTCATCTTCTAAAATTCGAGTCAGCAACGGCACTTCCAATCCTGTTAAAATTCCAATGATCGAAATGATAAAAAACACAAATAAATTATATCCTTCATAATCAGCGTACAAAAAATAACCATAGCAAAGTGGAACGGAAAACGCTCCCACCAATCCCAATAATAATTCAATGACGATAAAATGATAGATTAAATCTTTCTTGAAAATTTTGGAAATGAATGCACCCACTCCCATGAATGCCATGTAAAATCCTATGATGAGGGAAAATTGCTTCACGCTATTTCCTAAAAAATAAGAACTCGCTGTGGAAATCAGCAACTCATAAATAATGGAACACATGCCTACTAAAAAGGTAGTGAGAATGAGGAAGGATTTTTTGTTTAGCATGGAATATTACTCGTTTTAGATTTCTGCAAAGATGAATATTTTTATTTCTAAATGAATTTACGTGGTACTTTATTTTGAACTCAAGGGGTGTCAGCACTCTAGGCGTTACCGTATATACACAAATGGACAGGATTTTTTTTGCCACAAATCTTCACGAATTACTCGAATTTTTCGACGATCAGATCGCATTTTCTAATTAGATCTGACAAGTCAGATGTTTACGAAATTTCACGAAAGTCAAACCAGGAAGGCTTTCGTGAAATTTCGCCAATTTCGACTTGTCGAAATTCTTTCGAGAGGAAAACCACGAGTAATTTTTTCGTGAAATTCGTGCTAATTCGTGGCAAAAAATCGTTAGCCATTTGTATGCATACGTTAGCGCTCAAAGAGTTGACACCCCTCTACAAATTTATCAAACCATATTTTTTGAATGCTTAAATAGTAATCTCAATAAAATTATCTTCAGGATCTAGCACCACACTTTCATAATACCCGTCCCCCGTAGTTCTCGGTTCGCCCTGAATTTTAAAACCATCCTCCCGCAATTTTTCCGTCAAAGCATTTACTTTTTCCTTCGATCCTACACCTACCGCAAAGTGAATGATGCCTAAATATTGATTGATTTTTTCATTCTTATTTATTGGAATGTCAGGTCGATGCATCAACTCCAACCGACATCCTTCATCAAAAGAAAGAAAATAGGAAGTGAAATTTTTAGTAGGATTATGATATTTTTCACCAGCGGAGGCATTGAAATATTTTTTATAAAAACCTTTCATCCCTTCCAAGTCATTTACCCAAATTGCTAAATGTTCAATTTTCATTTTTAGAATTTGTGATTAAAATTATATTTGATTAGTCTAAAATCTTTTTATTAGTTTATCTTAAATCTTACCTTGTGGGACTTAATTAATATTAAGCTCAAATCTAATTCTTAAACCTTTTAAATCTTATTTTCACAATGGTAAAAATAAAATCGGAGTACCTGAAGAAATCAGTAAAAAATATTAAAACCGCTACGATGGTAATTGGTAGTGCATTCATGATGTCTGGGTTGATGTCTTCTTGCGGCGACAACACAGAATATGCAACGGTAGAAGTATTGAATCCAACTCAAGGAATTGTTACGGAAGTCAAAGAAATGCAAAAAGATAAATTCAAGATTACTAGTGAAACTGTTGTTGACACCAAAGAAGATTCCCGAATTATCGCCGAATACATGGATGGCGCAAGAGATACATTTACACTAGAAGAAGCTCGAGTAGCGGATGCAGCAAATCCAGTAAGACGTAGTTCTATGAATGGTATTTTGATGGGAGGAATGATGGGATATATGATGGGGAAAAGTATGAGTACGCCAGTTTCTAAATCTGCTTACGCAAACAATAGTGCTTACGCAAAAAGTAATACTTCCACTTCTAATTTGAAATCTTCTGCAACTAGAACTTCCGTTAGTAAACCTAAATCTGGATTCGGTTCATCAAAATCATCTAGGTCTTATGGTGGATAGAGTCATCAAACTGCCGGGGCGAGCTGAAAAAAAAATCCGAGAGGAAGGCTATGCCTGGTTTTTGGATGGGGAGAATGATGAATATTTGACGGATGATGCGATTTTAATTAGTCAGGCAGAAACCGATAAATTAGTTGCCGCTTCTGAGGCAACTTTTGTCCTTTACGAAAAAGCGCTAGACCATATTTCGAAAAACGATTTATGGTCTAGACTTGGTTTACCTCCCGAAATTATTCCATTGATTCATCATGATATGAAGCGGAATTTGCCGCACATCATTGGTCGATTGGACTTCGCTGGTGGGTTGGAACAAATGCCAACTAAGTTGATTGAGTTCAATGCGGATACCAATACGATCATGCCGGAATCTGCTCTTTTTCAGTCATGGATGTATGAGCCGGCCAAGGAAGATTACAAAGGACAATTTAATTATTTGCACAAAGATCTGACGCAAACATTTGTGGATTTGAAGCAACAGTTTCCAGATCGACCTCCAACTTTATTGTTGAGCTCGCTGGGGCATGTGGAAGATCGGTTGAATCTAAATGTGATTTATAAAGCAGCGGAAGAGGCTGGTTTTGAGGTGGAATATGCTGATTTGGAAAAAGTAGTTTTTGCCGACGATGGTGTTTTTCTTCATGCGCCAGATGGCTACAAGCAATTTTTCTTTTTCTTCAAGTTGATTCCTTGGGAGTTCATCATGTTTGAAGAACCTGACTTGATGAAAATCTTAGTTGACCTTTCGATTAATCATGATTTGATTATTTTGAATCCATCGTACAGTATTGTTTTTCAGGCGAAACACATCATGTCTATTATGTATGAAATGTTTCCAGAAAACGAATTGTTGCTGCCAACTTACGACAGCAAGAATTTTCTCAAAGGAAAACAATATGTTCGAAAAGGTAACTTTGGACGACTTGGCGAGAATATAAAAATAGTTGATCCTTCAGGAGAAACGATTGCGAAGACTAAAGGTGACTTTGGTGATTTTACCAAAATCTTTCAGGAGTTTGCGGAAATGTATGCGGATGAAGATGGCGATATTTATCAGCCCAGTATGTTTTTGGTGGATGGGAGAGCGAGTTGTATTTCGTTTCGGAGGAGAGATGATTTGATCATTGATGATGATGCGGAATTTGTACCGCATGTGATTTTTTAAACCCCCGACCCCTAAAGGGGAGTTTTGAGTATCTTTTCAAGGATGGATTTCCTTTCATTGATTTGGCTTCATCTTTTTAAAAAAGATTGGGGAATTATTTTAAAAAATAGTTCCCCAATTTAGTTGGTAGCATTCCTTTAAATCAATGAAAGTAATTCCTCAATTTGAAGGGATACCCAAAACTCCCCTTCAGGGGTCGGGGGTTAACTCGTTGACTATTGCTAGATTTCCCCGATCATGACAACTCACCACCTCCTTTTTCGCCTCCAAAATCTCCTTCAAATAAGCACAAGCTTTATCCACCTCCATCTCCAAATTACAAGTAAAAATATCAATCGCTGCAAAATCATATTCCGGCCAAGTATGGATATTAATATGACTCTCCTCAATCACAATCGTACCCGAAACACCATGCGGTGAAAATTGATGAAAATATTGTTGAACCATCGTAGCATTTGCCCGATTCGCCGCCTCGACCATTACTTTCTCAATAAAACTGACATCATTTAAAAACTCCTTTTTGCAGCCATATAATTCCAGCATCGTTTGCCTTCCCAGTATTTGTTTCATATTTGAATGCTAAGTTGTTAATTTTTTTTGAAAGGCAAAGGTATTAATAAAACGTGAATTTGGATTTAAGAGGTTAAGATTTTAACCACCGTAAAACGACTTTCCAAGTCGTTCCCCGTTCTTCGGTTTGGAAAATAGAAAGATGGGAGACAACTTGGAAAGTCGTTTTACTTTTCTCTTAATGGTAGTTCGAATTCAAAAAAAAGAATCCAAAAAGAATCTAAACTAAATAACTTAACATATTTAGTTCGTTCTTAACCATCAATTTAACTACCTTTGCAAATTATTCGAAATACAAGAAAAATAGAGGTGTTTTATGGTTGCAACGGAAGAAATGAAGCAATTCAAAAAGGATTTTAAAGACTCAAATGATGCACAGAAAAATGTGCTAAAAATCCTTTCGATTGCTTATGAATATATGAAAATTGAGGAACTTCGAACTTGCCTCAACCATTGTCGCATCACCGATGCGAATGGGAATTATTTTACCAACGAAGAAACTTTATTACAGTTTTTGGAATTAATGGAGAGCAAAGGGTTTGTCCATATTTTCGAAGATGAAGAAGGGTTTACTCAAGTAGAATGCATTCGTTCGATGATCGAAGTAGTGATGCGATTTGCGGTGATCGATCATTCGTTTGATTTTTTTGTAAAAAACATTAAAGACCTTTTTCCCTTTCGAGGATGGTATGGACAGCTGAAAGGCTTTCATCGTTCGGTTCGGGAAATGCGAATTGCACTCTACCAAGGTCGATGGGAAACCTTCAATTCTGTCTACACTTACGCGACTAATCACCACAAAGAACAACTAGTTGATTTTGATTTATTTCATCAATTATTTGACGATCCATTCGACCATCGTTGGCTGAGTACTTTTCATTTGAGCATTCAAATAGAAGTTGTAAAAGTATTGTTATTTGATGCTTTGAAAAAACTTGCGCCGATTGATTCGTATTTAGATTTTTTAAAAAAGCATCCTAATCTTAAAGATGAAGAGGATGATATCAATCCATATTTAGATTTATTGGTGACTGGACTTTTGCTGCAAGGCAAGGTCAAAGAAGCTCAAACCTATGCGAAGATTAAGGATATGGAAATGTCCTTTTTGATGCGACAAGGTTGGATAGATTTTTTGAGAAAAAGAAATAACGAAAGCCTCTATAACTATGCTCATGCCCTAAAGATTTATCGAAAAACTTGGGCGCATCGCGAGTCTTACTTCCAAGATATAGGTGGCATTTTTCATCTCCTAGCTTTACTCAAAAAACAAGATCCAACAAGTTTAGCACATATTGAAGAATGCGCTTTTCAAACTCGGAAAAGTAAATTTAAAGTAGCTTTCCAATGTCTGCAATCTGCTGCTTCCTATTTGCAAGGCGAATTACGTCAAGCGAATACGTTGCTTAATAATGTAAAAATTACTTCGACCTTAAGTTTGTTTTTTTATGTTTTAGTGAGTCGATGGAATCAAAAAACTATCGAAGAGGAATGGATTGAGCAATTAGAAGATTCACTTTTGCCAGCGAAAGAAAACGGTTTCGTTTGGTTCGAATTACAAATTGCAGGACTACTCGCCGAGCTTGAATTAAGTGAAGAAAAAACGAAAAAATATACTCAAATCACCCAACAATTAGAAGAGCAAACTGGCATGGAAACGATTTTTTCCATGGTCAAAGTAACGGAGCGTTGGGAGCACTCGCTGGATTTATTGACTACGATGGGATTGGAAGACAACTCTTCTAGAAATTCGCGTGGAAAAAAATCAAGAGTAGCTTGGTTTGTAGATTTTGACCGAAAAGAAATTCAACCAAAATTGCAGGTTTTGGGAGGTGATGGAAAGTGGAGTAAAGGGCGAAATATTAGTTTGAAAAAAATCTCTATGCTCGATGTAGATGGTTTGACCAACGATGATCATCGAGTCGTCAAAGCCATCAAATCATTTCAATATGGATACAATGCCACCGCCAATTATGAAATAGATTTTGACGAAGCGATCAAAGAATTGGTAGGACATCCTTATTTGTTTTTGAAAGATTCTCCAGGCGTGGTCGTGGAGCTTTTGGAAAAAGAACCAGAGCTTTCTGTCGAGCCAACTAAGGATGGTTTTGAAATGAGGTTCATGCATGATTTTGATACGAAAGGAACAGTCGTGGTCAAAGAGACGCCGACTCGATACATCATCATGATTGTCGAAGAGCGCCATATCAAAATTCAAAAAGCACTCGGAGGAGGAGCACTAAAAATACCAGAACAAGCTAAAGGACAATTGCTCAGCGCCATCGGGCATGTATCCAAGACGGTAACCGTACAGTCAGGTTTGGACGAGCATTTGGAAGGTGTGCCAACGGTTGAAAGTGACGCTTCGATTCACATTCATATGTTGCCCAGCGGTAATGGTTTTAAAATGGAATTTTTCGTCAAACCATTCCAAGATAAACCGCCTTATTTTAAACCAGGAGAAGGTCGGAAAAATGTAATTGCAGAGGTAGAAGGCGAACGAGTTTTGGCCAGAAGAAATATCGAACAGGAATCAATTAATGCCCAAGCGATCGAAGATGCTTGTCCAGCATTTGAGTTAGTTCCTTCGCATAATCGAGAGTGGTTATTTCCTGATGCACCAAGTTGTTTGCAAGTTTTGGTAGAAATCGAACCTTTGCGAGCAGCAGGAAAATTAATTTTAGAACATCCAAAAGGGGAGCAACTTCGACTCACCGGAACCATAGGTTTCGATCAAGTTTCGATGCGAATCCAGCGAGACAATGATTGGTTTGGAGTGACTGGAAAAGTAAGAGTAAATGATGATTTAGTCATCGATTTTAAAGAGTTGTTGGACAAAGTAGAAGGTTCAACTTCGCAATTTATTGAAGTAGGAGAAGGTGAATTCATTGCCTTGACGGAGTCGTTGCGAGACCAAATTTCTAATATAAATGCTTTGTTAACGGATACGGATGGAGAATTAAATTTTCATCCTTTGGCAGCACCATTGATGGAAGAATTTGCAGGGCATGTTCAAGAGTTAGAGGTGGATGCGAATTGGAAAATGCACTTGCAAAAAATAGATTCCATTCAAGATTTTTCAGCAACTGTTCCAGCGGAATATGGAGCTACTTTGCGAGAATATCAAGAAGAAGGTTTCCAATGGTTGTCGCGTTTGGCTTATTGGGGAGTAGGTGCATGTTTGGCTGATGACATGGGATTGGGAAAAACAATTCAGGCTTTGGCAGTCTTAGTTGATCGAGCAAAAGATGGCCCAGCGATGGTAATTGCACCAGCTTCGGTTTGTCGAAATTGGTTGCGAGAAACTGAAAAATTTGCCCCAACTTTAAATCCAATTTTGTTTGGGCAAGGTGACCGTAATAGTATTGTTACAAACCTTGGGCCGCAAGATTTTTTAATCGTGAGTTATGGATTGTTGCCACAAGAATCTGAATTATTAGTTTCTAAACAATTCAATACTATCGTGCTCGATGAAGCACAAGCGATCAAAAATAGAGCAACCAAACGTTCGCGTGCAGCGATGGAATTGAAAGCTAACTTTAAAATATTAACCACAGGAACTCCAGTCGAAAATCACTTAGGTGAACTGTGGAATTTGTTTAATTTTTTAAATCCAGGATTGCTTGGTGGACTTCGAAGTTTTCAAGAAAGGTTTGCGATGCCGATCGAAAAAATGCAAGACAAGGAACGTCGAGATCAATTGCGTCGATTGATTCAACCTTTCATTTTGCGTCGTCGAAAAGATGATGTGTTGAAAGAGTTACCAAGCAAAACAGAAATTACTTTAACCGTAGAGTTGTCAGAAAAAGAGCGAGCATTCTACGAAGCATTGCGTCAGCAAGCGGTGTCGAATATTCAAGATTCGAGCGAAGAAAAAGGAAGTTCGAATATGCAGATTTTGGCAGAAATTATGCGCTTGCGACAAGCAGCTTGTAATCCAAAAATGGTCATCCCAACTTCTGAAATTCCAAGTTCCAAATTGCAATTATTTGAGGAAACGATTGATGAATTATTGGAAGGAGGACACAAAGCATTGGTCTTCAGTCAGTTTGTCAAGCACTTAAAATTAGTGCGAGAATTATTGGATCGCAAAGGAATTAATTATAAATACCTTGACGGTAGCACACCGCTTAAAAAACGAGAAGAAGCCATCAATGCTTTTCAAGCAGGCGAAGGAGATTTATTTTTGATTAGTTTAAAAGCAGGTGGAGTAGGATTGAATTTGACGGCAGCGGATTATGTTTTACACCTTGATCCTTGGTGGAATCCTGCGGTGGAAGATCAAGCATCTGATCGAGCGCATCGAATTGGACAGACGCGTCCGGTGACGATTTTGAGATTAGTTGCGGCTGATACGATTGAAGAGAAAATTGTCAAATTACATGGATTGAAACGAGGCTTGGCGGATAGTTTACTGGAAGGGACAGATTCGACGGGAAGGATGTCTGCGCAGCAGTTGTTGGAGTTGATAAAGGAAGTTTAAATAGTTTTTATGCGCATATTTTTTTAACAAGTCTATCAGGGGATAGATGTAAAATCGAATAGTAATGGATAAGATTAAATTTTTGGTAGCTGTATTTTTACTTTCAGTTTTTTCTAATTTGAATGCTCAGTCGTGTCTATCGAACGGAATTTCTTTTGCAAACCAAGGACAGGTCAATGACTTTAGGATGAATTATCCAGGTTGTAAAATTATCGAAGGAGGAATCACTGTTAATGATACGGGGGTTTCTAATTTTGATAGTTTAATTGATCTGACTACAATTGAAGGAACGCTATATCTAAACGATAATAGTTCTATTAATTTGCAAGGGCTACAAAATGTTACGTCTCTTGGTGGATTAAGAATTAGAGATGATGGCTTAAATCATTTTGATGGTTTAGAAAATGTAGAAATCATCTACGGTGATTTCGAAATAAGTGATTGTCATGGAGTGAGTACTACAGGGTTTTCTTCTTTAAAAGAAGTCCAAGGAGATTTTTACATTTATGATAATAGTGAAATTGATTTTGTTGATTTGCCACTTTTGGAAAGAATAGGAGGTGACCTAACTATTGAAGATAATGGAGTTACCAATCTTGAAGCATTAATTTCGATTAAAGAAATTGGAGGTAAACTTTCGATTATCGATAACCCTCAATTATCAAGTTTGGCGGGGCTAGATAGCATTGATGCAAATAGCATTACCGATTTGATTTTGGAAGCCTCTGACAATTTATCTTTTTGTGCTGTAAAAAGTATTTGTGATTATTTAAGTATGAATATTGGGCCATCAACTATTGGAGAGAACCTCATGGGATGTAATACTGCAGATGAGATTTTGGTTTTATGTATGGAGGAACCAACTTCCATTTTGAATCAACAAAAATCAACCATTCAAATCAGCCCAAATCCAGTCATTGATCGATTAAAGATTAGTCATGACCTTTCTACGGTTTCGGAGATTCTTGTTTTAAATAGTAATGGCAAAGAGATTGTTCACTTGTGGAGTGATGCATCAGAGTTAAACGTAGCTCACTTAAATGCTGGAATGTATGTTTTAATATTAAAATCCGGAGATGATATTTATTATCATAAATTTGTGAAGCTTCAATAAAAAAAAGCCACTTGCAGAAAATGCAAGTGACTTTTTTTTAGTAATTAGTGCTAGTAGGAAGTTCCATTTCCTTGAAATAAAATTTATCGGAAAACTTCCCGGTGTGGTACCATTTATCTTTTGATAAGCAATACACATTTTTTGCATTATCAGAAAAATAATCGAATTCTAGATCAGAAGCATATTCATTTTCAAAAGGATTATACCATCGTAATTTTTCTTTATTTTTGACTATGATATAACCATTTAATCTATACATAATATCATCAAATATCGGTTCTGTCAATTTTTCTCCTTTAGCACTTAGGAGGCCAAATTTTTGATTAGCAGCTTTATATTTTGCGAAGTATTTTTTGTCATATTGGGTTGAATTTTTTTGTGAAAAATTATCTAAATCTTCAAAGCTTTCTTCAATAATTTTTTCTCCCTTTGAATTAACCAAAGACCATTGATCATTAAATTTTACAAAATAGTATTTGTGAAATTTTCTAAATTCTTGAAATTCCCTTTCAAAAATATCCTTTTTGGAGTAATCAAGAAATCGATATCCATTGGATGTTTCAATAATTATTAAATTAGAGAGGAACTTTATGCTTTTATAATTGTAGTCAAAAAATAGAGTAAGCGTTCCTTTATCTTCAACAAAAATCGCTACTTTTTCATCCTTTTTTACTTGGAAGTAATTCTTCCCTTCTTTATAATTGGCTAGTTTAAACTCATCAAATTCAAAAGATACTTTATCTTCTCCTTCCTTAAAAATGCCCCATTTTCCTTTTGAATTTTGCAGCCACATTGTACTGGAAATAAACTTTAGATTAGCATAATCTTCCGATGTAATAATTTTACCATCAGCTCTGATAATACCTTTTTTTCCATTTTTAATAAAGGTGAAATATTGAAAATTGGTATATGTTGAACTCCTTTTTACATTTTCAAGATCATCAGGAAACATTGGATTTTCCATCTTTCTTTAAGAAGTAATGGTTTTTCACATTATTGTCGATGCTAATTTCATCATAAATAGCAGGAATAATTTCTTTGTCATTAATGGCATCGTAGACTCCGAGTAAACCTTTTTTATTTTTGAAATAATAATGACTTAGCTTATTTTTTACATACTTGGCTCTATCAAATTTTACCCAATCTGTTTTTCTTATTTGCTTACCTTTTGAATTCACAAAAAGAACAGGTTGCCTACCTTTTTGGATTAAAAATAAATCTTCTTTTATCTTGACTAAATGTTTTTGTCCTAAAGGAATAAGCCATTTGTTTATTTTGAAATTAAATAATCCATAGAAATTTTCATATCCTGGAGTAAAGTCTACAATACATATATCTTGATTGGAATCAATCTCTTTTTTGATGGGAACGAAATTTTCTCGTTTTTGAACGTTTCCTCTTCCCAACGCTCTTGCCTGAAAAAAATCATTTCCTTTCGTTAAGTAGATATATTGAGAATCTTTAAAAGCATTATCATAAATAATTTCTGTTTTGATTTTCTTTTCAAAGCCATGAAATAATCCAAATTTGCCTGCTTTTTTTATGATGAAAATATTAGCATTAGAACCAGAACTTTCATCATCTAGGATGAAAATATCTTCATATTCAAAAGGGAGAATGGTTTTTCCTTTATTAGTTAATATTCCAAATTTCCCAGAAGCGTTTTTAGCGACAATATAGAAATGAAAGTTTTGCATCTCTTTGTATATCTGTTTCGTTCTTTTAATTCCCGCAGAATTTACTAATGACCAATTGTTCCTATCGTTTACTAAAAAAGAATTTTGATAACTTTGAATGATTGCGTTTTTCTTAGTTTTGAAAACAGGTTTTTTAGTATCGTAATTAATCAATTGATATTGATCATTTTGATCTTGAACAACTACACCATGCCCTTCGATTCTTATATTTTTATATTTACAATCGACTAAAAGATTTAGAGTGTTGTGATCATATTGGTAAAGGCCATAATTATTTCCAACTCGCACTTTTAATAAATAAAATACACTCTTATTGGTACGAGCATTGCCGAGGCGAGAGACTTCATCGTATTTAAATGGGATAATAATTTTTTCATTATTTATTACGCCCCACTTTCCTGCTTCATTTTGACTCCAAAAATATGCTCGGAATAAAATGTTTTGATATTCAAAAGGGATGACAACCTTCGAATCGCTTCTGACTAATCCTTTTTTTCCATCTTTTTTTACAATGTAATAATCAAAGTTTTTGTCTAAGCCTCCGTAGTAGCCTGGACGTTTACCCGTGTTATGATCTACCACTTTTTCAATATTTTGAACCCAGTCATCAAATAAAAAAGTACCATCAGGGTATAAAAGATTGTTCCCAAATCCGTTTTTAGAAATAGCATAATGCCCCTTTTCTATTTTAAAACTTTGATGATTTGGTTCAAAGATTATCTTCTTTAGTTTTTTGTCATAAAGGCCAAATAAATAATCCTTGGTTTTGACAATGTAATGATCAGGGTTAATGCTACTATAATCAAACCTTACCCAATTAGTTTTTTCTAAAATTTCATTTTTGGAATTTACTAGATAAAATACTCCATCAAACATTCTTACTGCAAACAGATCAGGATTTAACTTTACGATCCAATCGCTGATGGTTGGAATAATCCATTTATCCAGTTCCAGGTCATAAACCCCATGTTGATGATTATGGTTTAATATTATTGGATTCCCTTGTTGTTTAATCTCGGCGTTAAAGACCAAAGGAAGAAAAATCTTACCATATTTAATTACACCTGTTTTCTTATCTTTCTTAGTTTGAATCCAATCAAAATTTTTATATAGAGGTTTTATCTTGTAGAGTTTTCTATTATTTCCTTCTTTCAAAAAGTTTTTAGAGGCAGAGGATGTGGAAGGTTTAGGAACTACGTCATCGTCAATAGTAGCTGGTATATAATATTTAATTTCTTCGTCGGAGGTATTTTCGTTATTTTCTGTTTGCGCTGAAATGTTAAAAAAAGTAAAACTGAAAAGTATAATTAAGAGAAGCTTATTCATAGAGGTATTTTATGTTAATTAAAAATGTCTCAAAGTA
>Ga0115005_10003310_pt1 | contig 12880 bp, 13 predicted proteins | sample ArcOceMetagenome_FD_87163 | JGI IMG/M metagenome (GOLD analysis project Ga0115005, IMG submission 87163) | Marine eukaryotic phytoplankton communities from Arctic Ocean - Arctic Ocean - Greenland ARC118M Metagenome | ecosystem: Environmental > Aquatic > Marine > Oceanic | place: Arctic Ocean... | reverse complement strand
AGTGAGTTTACCGCCTAGCTTTTTTGAAGATAATTTGGCTGGTGAAATTCAAAGCCGTGTCACAACCGATACCACCTTACTACAAACTGTAATAGGTTCATCGTTTTCTTTCGCCCTGCGTAACAGCCTGACATTTATTGGCGGGCTAACGCTCATGTTTGTGAGCAATATTAAACTCAGTTTGATTGTATTAGCAGTGGTGCCATTTATTGTTTTCCCGTTAATTTATTTTGGGCGGAAAGTAAAAAAGCTATCACGTGACAGTCAGGATAAAGTGGCCAGCGTTGGGGCTTGGGCTGGTGAAAGCTTACAGCATATAAAAGTAGTGCAAGCGTTTACCCGTGAAGACATGGTACTTGAGCAATTCAGCGTCTCCGCAGAAGGGGCGTTTGATGTGGCTTTAAAGCGCATTAAACAACGCGCCATCTTGATCGCATTGGTGATGATTTTAGTGATGGGTGCCATTGCCGGTATGTTATATGTAGGCGGTAGCGATGTATTAAATGGTCAGTTAACGGGTGGTGAGTTATCTGCTTTTGTGTTTTACGCCATCATGGTGGCAGGTTCATTGGCGGCGGTAACCGAGGTGTATGGCGAAGTGCAAAGAGCGGCAGGTGCCGCTGAGCGTATTCAAGAGTTATTGGCTACTCGCTCTGATATTGAATCGGCTTACCTACCTGAAAAACAGCAGCAAACTGAAAAGCAACTTGAACATTTAATTGTATTTAGGGCGGTTAATTACACTTACCCTTCACGGCCAAACCACAAGGCACTAGAAAACCTTAATTTACATATCAAAGAAGGAGAGCGGGTAGCGTTAGTTGGCCCTTCTGGCGCAGGGAAGTCCACATTATTTGATTTGCTACTGCGCTTTCGCGACCCGCAATCCGGTGAAATTGAAATTGACGGGCAAAACCTTAAAGACATGAACTTGCAGCAGCTGCGTGGTTTATTTGCATTGGTACCCCAGCAACCGGTTTTATTCAGTGCCAATGTTTGGGAGAACTTACGCTTTGGTGCACCCAATGCTAGCGAAGAGGACGTTCTAGCCGCTGCAAAAGCCGCTCATGCTCATGAATTTATCATGCAATTACCCCAAGGCTATCAGTCGTTTTTAGGTGAGCAAGGTGTGAAGTTATCAGGCGGTCAAAAGCAACGCCTCGCCATTGCAAGAGCGATTTTACGAGACCCCAAGATTTTGCTGTTAGATGAAGCCACCAGTGCGCTGGATGCGCAAAGTGAGCATCTAGTTCAACAGGCGTTGAACCAACTTATGAAAGATCGCACCACACTCATCATCGCTCATCGTTTAGCCACAGTGGCCCACGTTGATCGTATTATCGTCATGGAGGAGGGCAAGCTTGCGGATCAAGGGACCCATCAACAGTTGATGCAATCCAGTGCGCTTTATCAGCGTTTGGCGCAATTACAGTTTGATGTTAAGCACTTACAATGAAGATGAAGACAAGGTGAGCCATTATACTTGATGGGACTGGGTGATATGCCGCCATACATAGGTTTTATATAGTTAGTGCAAAGGCTTTTTTATAACGAAAGTATCTTTCTATTCTATGGTGCTACCTAACGTTCTGCTGAAGCTTTTCTATACTCAGTAGATGATTAGTCAAAAGGTACCAGCATGAAATACTGGACCTTAACCCTGTTGTTACTTTCTTCTGTGGCACTTTCTCAGTCTGCTCCTACTGCTCTTATTCTTAACAGTTACCATCCGCAATACCCTTGGACCGCGTCTGTGACTCAAGGCGTGGTGGATGCGTTAGTAAATATTGTGCCCCATGAGAATATTCACATTGAATACTTAGACTCTCGTCGCTTTGCTGGCGGCCCTTTATATGAGCAGACACTAAAAGAACTGCTGACTTACAAATACAAGCGTTATAAGCCTGATGTCATCATCACCAGTGATGATTATGCCTATAACTTTATGTTGGATCATCGTGATACGCTTTTTCCTGGCATACCGGTTGTGTTTTGTGGTGTTAATTCATTTGATGAAAAACGATTTCAGGCCCATAAACATTTTACGGGTATTGTTGAAGGCGTAGAGATTGAAGGCAATATTGAGTTAATCAAACGCATTCAACCTAGTGTGAATCGAATCGTGATGCTGGGTGATACCAGCGGTCTGGGGTTGAGATTAGCCAATGAGGCTAGGGCATTTCGTGATAGTTTGCCAGATGACGACTTAAGTATTGAAGTATGGGACAACTTTTCATTCGCAGAGCTTCATCAGCAAGTGAGCCAATTACCGGATACCATGGCCATTTTCATTTTGGCAATTCATACAGACCGTCTTGGATAATATTTTTCTTACACCACGAATTTAAGAGACCTAGCCAATGTGAGCAGTGTACCCGTTTATGGTATGTGGGGCGGTGTATTAGTCGGTAATGGCGCCTTGGGCGGTTTATTGAATGACCCTTATGAACATGGTCAAGAAACGGGCTTTTTAGCACTGGCGGTATTATCCGGTACCGATGCAAGTAAGATTGATGTGCAGCCAAAAGCTCAGTTTATGCCTACTTTTGATTATGACGTAATAAAACGGTTTAACCTTGATGAGAGTCTTCTCCCCATTAATAGCAGATTGATTAACAAGCCTGTGTCCATCTATCAGATATATAAGCGTGAGATCAATTCACTTATTATTTTTGTAATTATTTTGATTGTGGTGATTAATTCATTGTTCTTTAACATACGTAAACGTCGCAAGTTTGAGGTTCAATTAGATAATTTAAATAAGAACTTAGAGTTAAAAATTAAACTAAGAACCAAAGAGATTAATGAGCGTAATAAACAGATAGAGCGGGCTAATGACACCATGAAATAACTGGCCAATACCGATATGTTAACAGGACTAAGCAACAGACGCGCAGCGCAAAAATAGTTAGATGCTTACATAAAACGATCCCAAATGGATAAGCAGCCTCTAAGTGTTGCCTTGCTGGATATTGATCTGTTTAAACGTATTAACGATGAGTATGGCCACCAAGTGGGTGATGATGTCTTAATTGACTTTGCACTGGTATTAAAGAAAACAGTCAGACCCAGTGATCGTATTTATCGCTGGGGAGGGGAAGAGTTTTTAATTTTATTGCCACATACCACGGATGAATTTTCCAGTGCAGTGTGTAATCGTATTTTAATGTCTTTATCAGATCATAATTTTGCAGTGGTTGGTAACGTAACCGCTAGTATTGGTTTGGCCAGTATGAGAGCCAATGAAACGTCAGAAACTGTACTTCAGCGCGCTGATGAGTACCTTTATCAAGCTAAGGATAACGGCCGTAATCAAGTTGTCATGAATGAGCACTAGTCTTACAAAACGCCTTGTTCATACATTGCTGGCCAGTATATATACATTACTGGCCACTGTCTTAATTGGCCCCTAGCTTTGTCTTGTATGGACCTTGGATCAAGCCTTCCGCATCTTACAATGAGAAAAGGCATTAGCCAGATTTGGCTACTGATACAATAAAAATAAAATGGATCTCACATGAAACTCATACGCTACTTAATTCTTTGTAGCTTTTTTGTTACCGCCCATGCGATGGCAGAAAGCTATATGTATTTAACCAATAACACACAAATTCCTTTGACATTACAAACGGTTCAAACGGGTCATAATAATATCACCCATGGTGATCAATGGGCGTTATTGACCACAGAAGTTGCGCCATTGGCAAGGGTCAAGTTTTTACGCTTTAACCGTGATAAAGGCATTAAGTGGGGGAAAGAATATGAATTTAATACCTATGTCTCAGGCTTAGATGAGCCTGTGGTATTGCGTCAAAAACTAAAAGGCACTATGACCTTTAGTAAAATGTGGCTGAGCGGTCAGCAAGACCCTTGGTACTATGATCGTGATATCCATACCGTGGTATTAAATGACACTCAAACCTTGGGGTTTAAATCGTCTTATGCGCGAGCTTCAGGTGATGATATTCATTATGTGATTCATGATGAGTTTCAAGTGCAAGCCAAGAGTGAATACTCAAATGAGTTGAATGTTCTGACTTACAACACGTGGGCGCTTTTACCCGGTATCGAGGCAAAAAATACCGGAAACCGTTTAGATACCATTGCACAGTATATGAAGAACTATGACGTGGTGGTGTTTCAAGAGGTGTTTGACCCTATTTTGACGGCACGCTTTCGTAAAAATATCGCCAAGGAATACCCATACTTGACGGACATTCCATGGAAGCTGGGTAAGATTCTAATGGGCGGTTCATTCATTGCCAGTCGTTGGCCGATCGAAGCACAAGATGCCGTGGTTTATGATGCATGTCGTGCCGATGGTTGTTTAGCAGGTAAAGGCGTTAACTATGCAAAAATTCGCAAAGGCAGCCACGCATATCATGTCTTTGGTACTCACACTCATGCCTATACCAGTGACGACGATGTAGCTGTGCGTTTTGCTCAATTGGCGCAGTTCAAAGCCTTGATCGATAGCAAGGACATTCCGTATGAAGAGCCTGTTATCTTGGCCGGTGATTTCAATGTGGATAAATTGTACTTTCCACAGGAATACCAGGCGTTTATTGATTTATTTGACGCAACAGAGCCTGAAGCGCAAGGCACATACCCTCACTCTTATGCAGGGCCTGTGAATGTGTACGCAGACGACGAATACACCGAATATCTTGATTATATTCTGTACAGCAATGCACACTTAGCGCCTTATGATTCGAATAATGTATTACTGACGCCAAGAAGTATTTCGTTACAGCATTGGGGAAGCTGGGACCTATCTGACCACTTTCCTGTAAAAGCTGAGTTGTCATATCCGTTACAACCGGAATATATGCCGTTTTAATGGTCATTAGGCCTACTTTGTAGGCCGCTCTTCCCCTTTGCCTAGCTCTATTTGGGGCTAGGCGCTTTTTTCTGCTTTTATTGCACCACTATCAATACAAACCTTTCAACCTTAGCTAAAATAGCCATTCCGTACCCACAATGAATAGGAAGGATATGACGGTGTACATGAGTCGGCTCTTGAATGTCAGAGCGCTAGATTCCATCAACGGGCTAAGTAAGGTATAACGGCCCCATGAAGATTCCAAAACGTTTACAACCTCTTTATGAGGATGGTCTGATTGATGAGGTTATCAGTCAGCTAATGAGTGGCAAAGAAGCCACCGTTTTTGTGGTAGCCAGCGGCGATGATATTTTATGCGCCAAGGTCTATAAAGAAGCCGACAAGCGTAGCTTTAAACAAGCTGTGCAGTATCAGGAAGGACGAAAATCAAAAAATAGCCGTCGTCAGCGTGCGATGGAAAAGGGCAGTAAATACGGTCGTAAGCAGCAAGAAGATGCTTGGCACAATGCAGAAGTAGACGCCCTGTATAAGTTAGATGCAGCCGAGGTGAGAGTCCCCACGCCTTATGGTTGTTTTGATGGCGTGCTGTTAATGGAACTGGTTACCGATGACGAGGGTAACGTAGCACCGCGTTTGAACGATGTGGCGTTCGATGAAGCTCAAGCCATTGAAGACCACAACATGATGATGGAATACGTCAAACGCATGTTATGTGCCGGTATTGTTCACGGTGACTTATCCGAGTTTAATGTATTGGTGGACGATTACGGCCCGGTAATTATCGACTTACCACAAGCAGTGGATGCAGCGGCGAACATGCACGCTAAAACCATGCTTGAACGTGATGTTAATAACATGCGTGATTATTACGGCCAGTATGCTCCGCAATTATTGAATACCAAATATGCGAAAGAAATGTGGGCTTTATATGAGGATGGTGAGTTAAAACCAGACACTCCGCTCACGGGTCAGTTCGCGGAAGATGAAAGCAGTGCTGATGTTGACTCAGTCCTTGAGGAAATAAAAGCCGCTTTATTGGAAGAGCAAGAAAAACAAGCGCGTTTAAAAGAAGACGAAGAAGAGCTTTAATTCGTTTACACGTGATAAAAAAACCATGGTCATCACTGGCCATGGTTTTTTCGTTTTAAAGTGGCATTATTTTATGCATTCATTGCGCTGTAATACCCAGCAGCGTTCATTACGAGTGAAACCGATGTGTTCATAATACCCATTGGCAGCAGGGGCTGAAATTAAGATTAATTTACAGAGATCGTGTAATTCGTTTTGAACGCGAACCTGTAATTGTTTGCCAATACCTTGTTTTTGATAGGACGCATCCACAGCAAGATCCGACAAATAACATGCATAATGAAAATCCGTCATGCACCGTGCAATGCCAACCAGCTTATCTTCATCCCAGGCACTAATGGTTAGGTTGGCATTATCAAGCATGCCTTGTAGGCAGGTTCTATTATCAATAGGGCGTCTTTCCCCGAGGGTTGAATGCTGTAGTAATGATGTAAATGCTTCAACAGTAATAGTCTGGTTCTTTTTGTATTGAATGCTCATTAAAAATCCTTTTTAACTACGAGAGCGTAACCAATAAATGCGGTATGCCAACGCTAATGCAAGGCAGATGATCACCGGGATGATGAGTGTATAGAACTGATAGTACTCATAAAAGAGCGAACCGATCGAACCACCACTGATGAAACCTATAATAATCACCATAAACAAAATAAATTTTCGCTGATCAAAGGGTTCTTTTCGTAATGCCGCCCCAAGCATGATGCCTAGGTCTGTGAAAATACCCGTCATATGGGTTGTTCTGATTACCGCGCCACTGTATTTCGTGACCAACGCATTTTGTAAGCCACAGGCTGCTGACGCAAAATAATGTCCCAACGCAGAGCCTTGCTGTAAAAAATAAAGCGCACTAAGTAGCACTATGGCTTCTATGACCAGCAATGAATCATAATGTCGCCCCAGTTTTAACGATGGGCTACTAAGGAAAAATCCGCTGATCATGGAGCCAATCACAAAATTAATGAGTACGGCCAGTAGGTGAAGGCTGTCATCGGAAAACGAAAATAGGCTGTTGCCTAGTAATGTTGCCGTGCCGGATAAGTGAGAAACCGCTTGATGCTGAAAGCCTAACAAGCCGACAACATTGATACAGCCTGCCAGTAACGCAAGGGTAAAGGCACCGTATTCAACCCATTTAGGCAGTTTAGAAATCATGTGAAGCTCACTGTGAATGAGGGGATAAGGACATCATACAAAAGATATGGTTCTAGTGGTGCAAAATCGTTGAATAAGAAGGTTTCTCCTTCATTTTATTTCGATGGTTTCTTACGCGTATAATGCTGTTTTAAAAAGGAGAGCGCATGTTGGGTTATTTGGCAGGTTTATCACTTGGGTTTAGTTTGATATTGGCCATCGGTGCACAAAATGCTTTTGTCTTACGCCAAGGCTTGAAACGTCAGCATGTGTTTCTGGTATTCGTGATTTGCGCTGTATCGGATGCCTTACTTATTACGGCTGGGGTTGCTGGATTTGCATCGGTCATTAAGCAGTTGCCTTGGTTAGAACCCTTGGCCCGTTATGCTGGTGTTGCGTTTCTAGTGGCCTATGGGGCGAAAAGTATGTGGCAAGCGCTTAATACGTCAGAGCGGTTAGTTGCCAGTGCGCAAGAAGAGACATCGGCGATCAAGATTGCTTTAACCTGTTTAGCCTTTACGTGGTTAAACCCGCATGTGTATCTGGATACGGTCTTTTTGTTGGGAGCCATCTCCATTCAGTATCCAGGTCAGCAAGTTGAGTTTGCATTGGGTGGGGTGAGTGCGTCATTTTTGTTTTTTGCGGCATTGGCATATGGTGCAAGGCTACTTGCACCTATCTTTGAAAAACCATTGGCGTGGCGTATTTTCGATGTGTTGATTGCGTTGGTAATGTGGTTAATTGCAGTGAAACTATTGTTGTTGTCACACTAAATCGCATACTTTAGGTTGATATGCCTTCAGCCTATAACGTATGCGCTTTGTGGTTTACTTTTTAGGCGAGCTAGTTTGCCAAATAGACTCATTCACGGATGGTTTATCGCCAGATTGTTTTTTGTCTTTGTTTAAGGAGATGGTTGGGCGCTTAGCTTTGGCTGGCTTCGAATCTTCTGCGTCTTGGAATTTTGGGTTTTTATAAACCACTTTTTCACTTTCTTTTTTCGGCTGCAAGAACGGTTTGGTATTCGGTTTACCTTTGTTTTTCTTATAGGCCTCTTTTTTATTCTCAAACTTGCCTTTAACGGCTTGGAATTCAGACTGCTTTTGAGCCGTTGAGTCGTTGGTATGTTTCTTTTGTAGGCCTTGTAGGAAGTTACGTAAAATTTGATCTTGGCATTCGCGATAGTGCTTATGATCAGGCTTACGGAAAAACGCGGTTAACTCTGCTTTGCCCATTAGAAATTCAGCGCTTTCCAGTAAGTCTAGAATGTCTTGGTCGATCAGGTTTAGGGCGATCTTCAGCTTTCTGAAAATAATATTATTGTTAAGGGCAAATTCAGCCGCTGGGGTAGGGCCGTCTTTTTTGCCGCGTTTTTCAATAATGAAGCCATTTAAGAACTGTGCCATTTCGTGATCTGAGCAACGAACATAGGCTGGATCGTCGTCTTTTTTAAGCCAGGTATTGACCAAGGCAGGCGTAACCTCAAGACCACCTAAGGCGCAGATGGCGACCATTTTTTGATCATTGTAGTTGAAGGTATAGCGTAAACGGCGAAGAACGTAGTTATTGGTCACGAAGGGCTCGAATGCAAAGAATGTACAAAACCTAATTCTAGCGGGTTTTGTCGTAAATTTATTGTGAAATTTCCCCATGTTAGAAATTGATCTAACAAATCGCCAAAATTAGGCCTGTATTTCGTCAATTTGATGTTTTTTGCAGTTTTTTTAGAAACTCTAGACGGGCGGTATCTTGCGGGTCCGACCATGGCGTGGTGTCGTATTGCCTAAGAGGGAAACCCTCTATCTGGGTTTCACCAATGCGACTATCACCGTAGCTGGTTCGTATGCCGGGGCGTTCGGGTAATTTTGTTAACACCCAGGTGTCAAGCAGGTAAGGCCCAGGATTATTGGCCGAGCGCAGCACTTCACTGTGAACCTGTAGTGCCCAAGTGGTTTTGCCTTTAACCAAATTTTGCTTTGCGGTTAAGTGAGCAATAGGGCTTTTGGCTTGATTAAATAAATTGGCGGATAGCCGATAGCGCCCGGGCTCTTTGATGCTTATGTTTACGGGAATCATCAAGTTCACACCTTCCACATACGTTTCCCCAACCGACTGAATCGTGCCGTTATCTGGTGAGTATTTAATGGGTGATAAAATCGCCAGATGCCCATGTTCTGCAAAGTTAAAGCTGGCTTTGATATGCAAGTCAACTGGCCAATCGTTCGCTTTTGAATCTAATGTAGCCTCGTATAGGCCCTCTTTCTTTTCCACTTTAAAGGTCGAAATGGCCTTATTGTTTTCAACTAATTCAATGGATACCTGTGTGGGCTTGATTGGACCAGATGATGATAAGGTTGCACGTATTACATCGCCGCGCTTATAGGTAAAGCGATCAGGTGTGAGTTGCGCACTGGACTCAACCCCTTCACCTAGGTTTAAGGTGATGGGTAAAACGGCTAAGGGCTCCAGTAGATCAGTTTGTCCTTCACCAATTGGAGTTGAGTAATGGGGGTAGCGAATGTTTTGTTCATAATGGCTAGCCAGTACACCCATTTGCTCGCTCAGTTCTTTTTCCAAGATTTTATCGACAGCGGTTGTTTGTGCTGGTTGTGTCGCCTGCATCGATAAGTTTGACTGTATGGCGGGCGGTGAGGCGAGCGTGTTCGATTCAATAATCTCTACTTCATTTAGGGCAAAGCCTAAAATTGAAATCAATATGATGCCGATTAACCAAGCGCGCATAGGTAACCTTAAAAGTAATCATTTAAATCATGCAAATAAAAAGGCTAATGAAGCGAATCCATTAGCCTTTTGTTTTTAAGTGCTCTGTAACCCTTAGTTGTTGAGGGTTTCGTACACTTTTTGGCTCATGGTTGAGTTTTTGCTGTTGGTTACGTAAAGGTAATCAGCAAACCAACCATCGTAGTACTTGGTTGAGAAGTCGACGTTAATGCCACCGGCATTAAAGTTGTTATCAACGTAAGTCAGCTGTACGCCAGTTTGATCTCCAATGGTGCCATTGTGGTGAGTTTTGTCACCCATTAAGACAGCAAAGTGGTTAGTGAAAAGCGTGCTAGGTGCGTTGGCCCTGCCATTTTTAATCTTACCGTTGAAAGCGACATTCTTAGAGCAGCTGTCATACGCTTTAGCGTCTACGGCACCACAACTTGAGTGAGTTGGAACCACGCCGTCATCGGTGCCTGAGATAAAGCCTCCTGTTACACCAAGGTAAGCGTTGCCAGCACCTGCAAAGCGCAAGCGTGGAACAGTGCTTGGGGAGACAGCAAGGTTTCGCGCCGAAGCAGGTTGAAGATCATAAAGCACACCCAGGTCTTGATCGCTCTCTAACTTGCCACCCATGAACCATTCAACCGCGGATACTGCCAGAGTCGAGCCGAAGTTATTGCTGGTTACAACGGAAACCACGGTGTCTGCAATCTCAGTACCGCCGCCAGCGCCTGCAAAGTCTAAAGAAGTTAGGATGTTTAAAGGGGTGTAACCGTTAGCCGATAACCAGTCTGCTTGGTTCTCAAGGAAGTAGCGCGCAACAAGGTCACCGGTTGAATGGGTGACAAGCACGCAGCCATCGTTACAAAGGCCAGACAATGAAAGGTTAACGGCATCATCATATAGGCGTTGCGCTGTGGCACCTTCAATGCGCTCTGAAGAGTCCCAATCTAATCGGGCTTCAGCGCGAGAATTCCAGTAATCAGACCAATAGTTTTGGCCGTTTTGCACAATTTCATTGTTTGAAGCAGGTTGATTTAATACGTTATCTGGCTGGAAACCATGAACCAGAATCACATTATGACCGGCTAGTTGTGCTTGGCTGCTTGCGGCAAGGCCAGCGAGTGCCAGCGTTGGAAGTAGGGTGCTAAGTTTCATTTGGATGGCCTGTGCTGCTTATTATTATCGTTATGGAGTTTGCGCATCCGTTTGCTAACTCGATCGGATGGTCAACTTATCACAAGATAAAAGGTGAAATTTGGCCTTTTTTGCGTATTTAGGTAAAAGGATGACGGATTACTACTTTAGGGTGGTCAGTGTATGATATTTAATCAGTATTGCGAGTATTAATCGGTACATATGTCTACATACTCTTAAAGCCCGATTGATTAGATTGTGCCTGCTGGACAAGGGCTGTGCTAATATTGGCCTTTGATATGAGGATTTTATGCAGTCACAGCCGAACAACCCGCTTCACGGTATTACGCTCAAACAGCTATTGACAGATTTAGAAGCCCATTTAGGGTTTGAAGCCATGGGCGAAGAAGTGAATATACGTTGCTTTACTCATGACCCAAGCATCAATTCAAGTTTAAAGTTTTTACGAAAGACGCCATGGGCAAGAGAAAAAGTAGAAGCGCTTTATTGCCAACACCAAGCCGCCATCGAACAAAAAAAGAGCATTTATAAAAGCAGCTAATCTTGCTGTAGCGTTGCATCTTGAGCCGTTTGCTCTTGTGGCGCCGCTTCTTGTTCGAGCTTTTCTCTGTCCGCTTTTGAGATGTATTTAGGCTTGTTTTTAGGGTTCGCCTTCAAATTGGACTTTTTCGCCTTTTGCGAAAGCTTAGTGAATATTTTCTTTTTGCGATTCATAACAGCCTCTCATTTAAGGCGCAATTGTAGCGTTTTTACTCGATACTGACCATGTTAGCTACTGGCTAATCGCCCTAGGGTTTTTACGGCCTGCGTAACGTTAGCATCGATAGGGATTGCACAGTTTAGGCGAATGTAATGATCAAACTCTCCAGTATTAGAAAACATTGCCCCAGGTGCAATGTTAATCCCTTCTTTTAATGCCCTGCGTTGCAATGCCATCACGTCGGAATGCACAGGTAACGCCAACCACATAATAAAGCCACCACGGGGTTGGCTGATGCGAGTGCCGGCAGGAAAAAACTGCTTCACCAGTTGAGTAATGGCATCCACATTTTGCTGGCATATGGCTCGAGTTTTGCGCAAATGCTTATCATAGTGGCCACTTTCTAAATAACTGCTTAAAGCGTATTGCGATAAGCTTGATGGTGAGAACGATGAATAGGTTTGTTCTTCAATGATTTTCTGATGTTGATTGCCACTGATGCACCAACCAACCCGTAGCCCAGGCGACAGTGTTTTTGAAAAACTCGAGCAGTGCATAACGCGACCGTCAGTATCAAAGGTTTTGATAACGGTATTGAGCGTCTGATCAAACCCCAGCTCACCATAAATATCGTCTTCTAATATTTTCACATCGTATTTTTGCGCTAAGGCAAAAAGTTGTTGTTGTTTTTCTGAATCAATAGCGGCGCCAGTGGGGTTGCTATAGCGGGCACTGACCGCAATTAAACGGATTGGCCATTGTTTAAGTGCGAGCGTCAAAGCATCGATACTAATGCCTTTTTGCGCATCGGTTGGAATTTCGATGACTTTCAGTCCAAGTAATCCCGCCAGCTGAAGAAACCCATAATAACAGGGGCTCTCTACCGCTATGATATCCCCCGGTTGTGTACTGGTGCGCAAGCAAAGATTCAGCGCCTCAGAGCAGCCATGAGTAATGATCACATCGTTAGGGTGACACTTAACGCCCACGTTACGCATGCGTGTGGCAATTTGGCGTCGCAAAGATTCAAGGCCCGGTGAAAAAAGATAGTTAAAAACCTGTTTACTATGAAAGCGCGACACTTTGTTTATGTGTGTTTGCAATGCGTGTTGGGGCATTAAAGATTCATGGGCGATGGCGGCGCCAAAGTTGATTAGGCTGTCTTGGTGAACAGCGTTGAGCATCATGGAAATGATGTCATTCTTTTTCACAATCTCAGGCTCACTGCCTTT
>Ga0115005_10003308_pt1 | contig 12885 bp, 6 predicted proteins | sample ArcOceMetagenome_FD_87163 | JGI IMG/M metagenome (GOLD analysis project Ga0115005, IMG submission 87163) | Marine eukaryotic phytoplankton communities from Arctic Ocean - Arctic Ocean - Greenland ARC118M Metagenome | ecosystem: Environmental > Aquatic > Marine > Oceanic | place: Arctic Ocean... | reverse complement strand
GCTAGTTTTAAGTAACGTTTATCATTACCGATAGTAGCCATATCGGCAAATACCGCATTTAAACCACCGTATTCTGAATATAGCATCTGTTGAATTTGTTCATCGCTTAACTTAGAGGTTAAGTTTAAAAACCATTCGCCTAAATCAAACAGCATGGTTTTTGCTTGTTCACTGCCTGCAATCAAGTAAGCATCACGCAAGCCATGGAAAATTTTGTCTATGTTATAAAGCGGCACCCAACGATCATTTAAACTAAATAAATCGGCTTTAATATTGCCATCATGGATTTGTTGCCACATCGCTTGACCATTTGGTATGCCTCCTAAATAACCGTCATTAACCTGTTGTGCGCGTTGTAGCTCATTTAACATGTAATCTAAACGGTGCTTTAGTTCTTCATCGCCAGTTGCAGCCCACGCAAGGCTTAACGCCGATAAATAATGACCGCCAATGTGACCATCAAGTCCCGAGTCTTCCCAATTACCATAAGATGACGCTTTGGGCTCGATACCAGCTTCACGTAAGTAAGGAGCTAATAATTGATCTGGGTGCAATGCCAATAAATAACGAACGTTAGTTTGCTGGGCATGTAAAAACGGGCTTGCACTTAAGCTAACTTGCTCAAGTGCAAAAAGTTGTTGTGGTGTGCTCTGTGTATGATGCGTATTAACAGTTTTATCATCTGTATTTGGGTGTTCGCTGCAAGCCGATAACAACATTACCGCAAGTGAAAAACTAATAACGTGTGGTAATTTTTTTACTGCTAAATCAAACATACACAGAGTCCTTTTGTTATTTTTTATTGTTCGCCAGGTTTACCAAAAACAGGCATACCGTTATCATCCCAATTTAATGATTTTGTGAAGGTATGACGATCTGGGTTCCACAGTGGGTCACCTTCAATTTCAGTATATTGACGACAGTGATAAACTAGTACGTCATTACCATTTTCATCTTGCGTAAAACTGTTATGCCCGGGGCCAACATCGACTTAGGCTCATTACTACGAAATACCGGCTCTTGTACTTTAGTCCAGCTATTTATATCTAATAAATCACTATCTAGGTCCGCATATAGCAAGCCCATAGCATAGTTTTCATCGGTGGCACTGGCTGAATACGTTAAGAATATTTTACCGTTACGTTTAAGTACGTTAGGGCCTTCATTCACCCAAAAACCAATTATTTCCCAATCAAGTTCAGGGATGGTTAAACGCGTGATTTCGCCAGTGATCTCTGTTGGTGATGACATTTTTGCCAAGTACAGATTTGAGTTACCTTTTACACCCGGTTCTTTTTGTGCCCAGCAATAATAAAGCTCATCATTATGATAAAAAGTCGTGGCATCTAAACAAAAAGTATCCCATGGGGTTTCAATTTGACCGCAGAACTGCCACTCGCCTTCAATCGGATCCGCATCTTTACAGCTAATTGCATACATGCGGTGTTGAAATAAATCGTGCTTAATTTCACGACTCGGTGCTGCGGCAAAATAAACATACCAAGCGCCATCATTAAAATGGATCTCAGGTGCCCAAATAAGCTCCGAGTATGGACCTGTTTGTGGCTTCATCCAGACCATTTTTGGCGTTGCCGTTGCAAGTCCTTCAAGCGTTTTTGCACGACGAAGTTCAATGCCATCATAGGCAGGAACAGACGCGGTAAAATAATAATAACCATCTGTGTGCTTATGAATATATGGGTCAGCACGTTGTGGGATCAAAGGCTTAGGTAAAGTTGACATAAATGCTCCTAAAATTATTCTGGTAACCGTTGGTTTTTAACCATGTCGGTATAATATTGATCTGTAATTTTGTATTTCTTTAATATAAAGCCCAGCAATGCATGAAATACTCCTGGAATAACAGTCAGCATTAAAGCAAGGCCCATCAATGTGAATTCTGTTTGCTCAACATTTGGTTTGTATTCAAAAAATGCTAATAGTAAACCACCGGCAAGACCTGCTAACCCGCCACCCGCTTTTTGGCAAAATGAGATGCCACCAAACGATAACCCTGAGGCACGTACACCGTCTTTAATTTCACCATAATCAACGGCTTCAGCTATGGCTGACCAAAACACAGGGGCATGTAAATCAACCACAAAGGAAAGAATAATGTATAAAAAGAAGGCAAGGTATACATCTCCTGGTTGCACAGCAAAATACATTACAACAGATATGAATAACACCGCGATTTGTGATTGACGAAATAGCTTCATTTTGCAATAGCGTTGGGTGATCCATGTACTAGCGATCATAGATACAATTGATGCGGCAATACCAGCACTGGTAAACGCTCCAGCAAGACTTGGTTCACCTAAATAATAAGTTGCATAATACATAGCGACACTGCCACGAATTGCGTAACCTAAAGTACCGAGCACGCATGCAGCACATAATAATAACCACTGATCGTTTTTCAATAATGTTTTAAATTGTGTTGCGATGCTTTCTGTCTGAGGTTCATGAGTAATACGTTCACGAGTAGTAAAAAAACAAAATAGAAACAATGCTACACCACAAGTGGACACTAAAATCATTGCCAGTTTATAACCATGAGCAATATCGCCACCGCCCCACAAAGACGCTAGTAAGGGAACTGAAAACACAATAACTACATTCGCTATTTTGGCAAAAAACATTCGGTATCCGTTTGCGGATAATCGCTCTTTTGGATCTGCGGTTAATACACCGATATATGAAATATAAGGAATAGCCACACCAGTAAACATTAAGGTGGCAAATAAATAGGTAAGATAAGCCCATACCAACTTCATGTTGTAATCAAAATCTGGCGTGGTAAATAGTAGAACGATTGAAATCCCATAGGGCACAGATAAAAATAAGAACCAATGGCGGAACTGCCCCCAGCGCGTTTTTACTTTATCGGTAATCACGCCCATTAATGGGTCTGTAAACGCATCAACAAAACGTGCAACTAAAAATAAAATCCCCATATCAACAGGGTCAAGACCATAAATGTCGGTGTAGAAAAACGACATAAAATAAAATAATGCAGCAACCATAACGTTTACTGCCATATCACCGGCACCAAAACCGACTTTTTCAACAACTGATAACTTTTGATTTTCCATACAACTACCTAATTTTTAAAATATGTTATATAAAGCAACATATTTAAAAAAGAAAAAAGACCATCATTATTAATATGTTATACAAGTATCGAATCTAATTTCGATTGCAAAGCATTGTGATGTTCATTGAATTCGTTATTTTTGTAAACTTAATGCTAACAAGATAAATAGTATTATCATACTAATTAGCATGCAACTATTTTCGACTATAAGCATGTGTTTATCTAAAAATAATTATGTATTAATTTTATAAAAGGGAAATAAATTATGGACTTGCATAATAAAATAAAAAAACCTCAGTGATACTGAGGCTTTTTAGTCTTTTTTAAATATTAGAAAGAATAACGTGCGCCTAGCGCAAATGTACGTGAGTAGATGCCATTACTAAAATTAAATAAGTTATCGTTACCTTTGCCATAGTAGCTTTGATAAACGTCATCTAAGATATTGGTCGCATCAAATGTAACTACGAAATCATCGGTTACGTCATAGCTAAATTGGAAATCTAAGCTTTGTTCTGGACGACTCCAAAATTGCAAAGGGTTTGCAAATATAGCAGCTTCATTGCCTGTGTAGAACTCTGAGCGCCAAACATAAGATAAACGCATATCGAACGATTCACGCTCATATATACCAACAATACTGTATGACTCATCCGACACACCCGCCATATTTGAATCAATATAGCCTGATATATTTCCAGCTTCGTCAAAATCAGGTGTATCTTGAGATGAATCAAGTAAGGTAAAACTTGCTTGTAAACCTAAACCATTAAGCATATCTGGTAAGTTATCAGGGAAGTAAACCGCACCTAGTTCAAAGCCTGACAACTCGCCATTTGATGCATTTACTGGCGCACTTAAAACATAAGGACGAGTTACACCATCGTTGCCTTCACGTACGACTGTTTTGCGACCTGGTACAACTAGCCCTTCTATTTCACGCTTAAAATATGCAGCATAAATAGAACTAGAATCTGCAAAATACCACTCTAATGATAAGTCATAGTTTTTTGACTCGGTAGGCTTAAGCTCTGGATTACCACCTGTTCCTTCGCCGTATATTGCACCTTCTGTCAACGGATCAGTCCAATATTGCAATGCATTTAAGTCAGCAAAGTTAGGCATACGTAGAGTTTCTGTGTATGCAATACGCCCTACAAGCTCATCAGTAATGTTCCAATTTAGCATCAAACTAGGCAGTACTTTACTTACATCTGCATTTGCTGAACTTGAATCAAATATATTTGTATTCGTGCCGGTTTCAGCTGTAAATGACATATCTTGTTCGTAACTGACATAACGGACACCTATCTCACCGCTAATGTTTTCTGTTAAGAAAAAGTTTGCCGTTGTATAAAGTGCATATGATGTTTCGTCTATATCAAAAGTTTTGTACTTATCTTCACCCTCAAGGCCATAAATACCACGGATTACATTCGCATTATCAAGTAAGTAACCACCATCTGCAGAAATAAAACTATCGAATACATCTGCACGACCGTCTAAGTAGTCGTCTACTTTATATACCACACCAGAGCCATCACCTGATGCACCATTGTCAGCAAGTAATTCAATAAGCTGTGCCAACGATGTGTTAGCAATACCACTATCTTGGGTTCGCGTAAACTCTTCAGCAGTTCGGCTTTCGTAACGTCCACCAAACTTAATTTTATCTAAATAAGTGCCGCCAAATAAATATTCCGCATCAAATGTAAATGAAAGAGAGTCACCACGGTTCCCCCCGCCATTATCATATAGCGTACCGGCATTCCAATTATCAATTGCAGCCATGTCAGCTTCGTTAACTGCTGTATTAGGGTCATCCCAAAATGCAATCCCTGGCATACCGTCATTATCATTAAAATCAACATCTAAACCAGTTGCGACACGGTCAAAACGCATAGCAAAAAAGTCAGTTTCAAATTCACTTTCTTGGTATACAACTTCCGTATTAATGGTCAAATAATCACTCGCTTGCCACTTTGAGCTAAGTGCATAAAGGTAACTATCCGTTTTCTCAGCGCTAGAGTCTCCACTTTGGAAGCCTCCAGCTCTAATAGCTTGCTTCTCTTTGATAACATTAGTGCCATCAAAGATTGTTGGAGTTTCAATATTGCCATTACCGTTTTCAAAAGTATTAGAAAACCACATCGCATTTTGTGAATCGTTTTCATATCCAGTATAAAAACCTTCAGCAGTAATCTCTAACGTATCAATTGGTGCCCATTGCAACGATAACGAAGCAGCTGGACGCTTACGTATACCTGAGAAAGAAGTACCGAATATTGCATCACGAGCAATTAAATACTCTGTAGGTACACCATCAACATTCAGTGTAGAACCTGGCGCTGTGGGAAGACCACCTTCAAGACCCGCTTGCCAAATTAAGTTACCTTGTGAATCATTATTTGGAACACGTGAGTAAGGTGAGTAACCGGTTGCTGGTTTATCAGTAAAAAATGGAAAAGCCGCACCTGCGGTGATGGTATCATCACGATAATGAGTTTCAGCATAAGAGATATTAAATAACGCCCCAAATTCACCAGCACCATCAACTTCCCAACGATTACTTAACAGTGCACTGATATTTGGATCAATCTTGTCTGGTTGATCTGAGTAAATACCACGTGCTGCTAAAACAACTTTTTTGCCATCAAAGTTAAACGGGCGATTAGTTTTAATATCGATTGAACCCGCAATACCACGCTCGACTTGATCTGCAGAACGCGTTTTATAAACCGTTACACCTGACAATAAACTAGCAGGAATATCTTGCAGTGATACATCGCGACCAGAGCCTGTAAAAATATTACGACCGTTAATGGTAGTGTGTACATCAGTTAAACCACGAATAGACACTTGGCTCACTTCACCTGCCCCACGACCTGTTGTTTGCACGCCAGTAACACGCTGTAAAGCCTCTACCACATTGTTATCAGGAAACTTTCCTATATCTTCTGCAACAATTGCATCTACAATCTGCACGCTAGCGCGCTTTTCATCTAGGGCCTTATTTAGGCTACCTCGTATTCCCGATACTTGAATAACCTCAATCGCATCAGCATCGACTTTTTGAGCTTGTGTTTGCTCTTCCTGTGCATAGGCAAATTGACTTGTAATTGCCATAACAATTGCGCTAGCTATGTGTGTTCTTTTTAACATTAGCGGTGCTCTCCAAATTATAGTTATATTGGCAGTATGACTTAATGCATCTACCTCTGGTTTACCACTTCAATATGCTTGTTGTCAGTTGAGAATATTGATTTGTGTGTCGTTTAATTATGTTAATTTATTGCTGCCTTCAATTTAATAGTATTGTATGATTATTTAACAGTCAACATAATTATTGGATCTAAAAACCGATGAGTGAAAATACACACCTCTAACGAAATAAATTTCAAACTAAAAATAATACGAATAAAAACAACAGCTTGAATTTATTGATTTTGACTTCAATCATTATTTTTAAAAACATAAATATGGATACTATTTGTTAAATTATCCTAAACAAGCAATTAAAAATATAATAATATAAATAATGTTATTTTCTGCTACGCTAGTATTTTAAGCGCCTAGCGTCATGTCGCAAAATTACAAGCGCACTGACAGATGCTAGCTAATGACCATAAAACAAATAAATACAAAATAATTTACAGTTTTTAGAGGAATACATATGTTTAAATATTTTACCCTGCCTTTGTTACTTTCGAGTAGCTTGGCTATTGCACAAAATCCACTTTTCAAAGATATATTTACTGCTGATCCTGCTGCACTTGTACACAACAACACGGTTTATCTTTATACTGGCCACGATGAAGCTCCTAACAACGATGTTTTTTTTGAAATGCATGACTGGCTCGCATTTTCCTCAACCGATATGGTGAATTGGAAAAAACACGGCCCAATTATGAAAGCTACTGACTTTAAATGGGCGAAAGGAGAGGCATGGGCATCGCATATGATCGAGCGCAACGGTACCTTTTATTTTTTCACCACTGTGCGCCATGATGATACTAAACCCGGTTTTGCTATTGGTGTTGCAACATCAAAGTCACCCACAGGCCCATTTAAAGATGCTATCGGTCACGCTCTTGTTACCGATGACATGACTAAACACACTCCTAATGATTGGGATGATATTGATCCGGCTATCTATGAAGAAGAGAACGGTGATACCTACCTATTTTTTGGCAACTTAATACCTAAATATGTAAAACTTAGTGATGACTTACTTCATCTCGATGGTGAAATTAAAACCATTGATTTACCAAACTTTACCGAAGCACTGTGGGTTCATAAGAAAGATGAATACTATTATGTTTCTTATGCATGCGAATTCCCTGAAAAAATCTGTTATGCCATGAGTAAAAGTGTTCATGGTCCATGGGAATATAAAGGCATTTTAAATGAAATTGCAGGAAACAGTGAAACTAATCATCAGTCAATTATAGAATTTAAAGGTAAAAGTTACTTTATTTATCATACTGGCGCAGTACCACCAAAAGACGGTAAGCCCAGTGGCGGACGCTTTCGCCGCTCGGTGGCAATAGACCCGCTATATTACAATAAAGATGGTTCATTAAAACGCGTAATAATGACATCCGAAGGGATTGAAAGCCAAAACTAGCTAGCACATAACTCGCGAAGGAGCATTTTTAAAACCATAAATGCTCCTCACTTAAATCTGTCAGAATCAAAATCTTTAACTATTTAAAAATAAAATCATAAAACAACCCTTGTATCTACTTTATGTTAACCACTGCTTTCTTTAGTCAGCTAAATATTTATCCAACCCACCTAAAAAAATAAAATAATTTATAAATTAACAAGTTAGACACACAACAAAGTTAACAATAAATTTACTTATGTAATAAACTTGCACAGTTTGAATAGTACTATAAAATGATAATAGTATGTTGGTTTGCATTTCAGACTCTGGCATTCATTGAACACATAATTAAATAACAACAATATCTCGATATAAAGAGGACACACAAAAATGAAACTAACCAAATTAGCGATGGTGATCACCTGCGCTTTAGCTGTTACAGCATGCTCCGAGGAAGGCACTAAGCTAGAATCATCGCCAGCAGTTGCTCAGCCACAAAGTGCAAAACCAACCGTCAGTGATAGCGTTACATATGATGAGCTTGGTAATGTTGCTGTTACTTATGTTAGCGTACATGACCCTTCTGTAATCAAAACAGACGGTACCTACTATATTTTTGGCTCACATTTAGCCGCAGCTAAATCAACTGACTTATTAAACTGGGAAATGATTTCAAGCCTTTCCGCTAATGAAGCCGTGAATGAAAGCCCGCTTTTTGACTTTAATTACACGAGCGAAATTGCAGAGGGTATTCAGTGGACAGATAGCTTTACCGGTAACTGGGCTGCTGATGTTGTTAAAGCACCCAATGGTAAATTTTGGTTTTATTATAACCACTGCGCACAAGACAACCCAGATACACCCGATGTAGTCGATGAAGTATGCTGGAACCGCTCATACTTAGGCCTCGCAGAAGCTGATAATATTGAAGGCCCATATAAAAATAAAGGCGTATTTTTACGCAGTGGCTATCGCAACGATGAAGAGTTTGCACAGTACCCTCTAGATAATGGCCAAACAACATGGAATGGCGCGGTTGACCCGAATGCCATTGACCCCGCCGCTTTTTATGATAAAGACGGGCAATTATGGATGGTTTATGGTTCATATTCTGGCGGTATCTTTGTACTGGCAATGGATGAAGAAACGGGTACGCCAGATGCTGAGCAAGGCTATGGTAAACATTTGGTGGGTGGTGACTTTAGAGCTATTGAAGGCGCCTTTGCTATGTATAGCCCTGAAAGTGACTACTATTATTTATTTTACTCAGTAGCTGGTTTTGATGTAAACGGTGGCTATAACATTCGTGTAGCACGTTCAAAAACTCCGGATGGCCCATACTTAGATACCGCAGGCAATGATATTGCCGCTGTTGGTGGTTTAGAGATCGGTGAAAAACTATTAGGTGGCTTTGAATACACCCAAGAGCTGGGGGAAACCTCACCAGCATGGGGTTATCAATCACCGGGCCATAACTCTGCCCATTACGACGAAGCGACTGGCCGTCACTTATTGATTACCCACACGCGTTTCCCACAAACCTCTACACCGTTTCCAACAGCGAGTGAAGCTCACCAAGTTCGCGTGCATGAGATGTTCATTAATTCAACCGGTTGGCCGGTAACCTCACCGCAACGTTATGTGCCTCTAGAGGGTGATAATTTAGTGGTGGCTGAGCAACTATACGGTTACTACAAATTTATAAACCATGGGACTGATGTTAATACCAGCGCAGTGCGCTCTACTCATATTGCTTTAAATGCCGATCATTCAGTAACAGGTTATGAAACTGGTATTTGGTACATGGTTGATGATTCAAACGTCAAACTTGAACTTGAGTCTGGCACTTACTACGGTGTGGCTAAATGGCAATGGGATGATGGTAAAAAAGATCTTGTCGTCACTTTTTCTGCTGTATCGTTAGAAAATGCCACAGTCTGGGGCAGTAAAGTCGCTGAAATTGATGAAACGACCAGTGTTTTAGCAACTGTGAGCGATGCATTAAATATTAAGACCGAGCTGACAATTGATGATGAAGGTTATTCATTGCCAACCAAAGGGAAAGCGGGTACGACTATTCGCTGGGAATCAAGTAATGAATATTACATTGATGCAAATGGCTCCGTATTTATTCCCACCCCTGATCGGGGCGATCAAGCAGTTACATTAACCGCTAATATGTCACTTAATGGTGAAACTATCACCAAAACGTTCAATATTAATCTAAAAGCGCGCCCCGTATTTAAAAATGCGATTGCGCACTATAGCTTTGAAAACGGCTTAACAGATAATTTAAGCAACCTTGCTGATGCCATGACCACTGATAACAACTTGGACAATACAGGTGTTGGTACGCCGGCCTATGCGGCAGGACAAACAGGTCAAGCATTCGATTTTGATGGTGCGACCGGTGTTCGATTACCTGATGACATAATCAACTCAGATAGCTACACAGTTTCATTTTGGTCTAAACCTGACGTTGTAACTGGCTATAGCCCTACCTTTTTTGCAGCTGAGAATGCTGATCGTTGGGTAAGTTATATCCCTGGGGGTGCACCTCATTTCACCACAAATACAATTTTATGGAGTCGCTACCTAGTTGAACCAGAGGTAGAGCAATGGAATCAAATTGAGATGACTCAAGGTGCAACCGCTGGACAATGGAGTCACGTAACTATCACTTATGCTAACGGCACAATGAAGTACTACTCTAATGGTTCACTTGTTGGCTCAATGCCACGCCCTGATATGTTTAGCGCTGATACAGCTAAATTTGCACTTGGTGTAAATTTTGGCTGGGATACTCCATTCCAAGGTCAAATTGATGAATTTATCGTCTATGATTACGCATTAAACAGCTTAGATATCAATGGTGCAGTGATAAACAACCTAACTGATCCAACTAAGTTTGAAACCTTCATTACTGATGCACTTGATTTAGGTGATACAACGGCTATCCGTGAAAGCTTTACCTTACCGCGTGTTGGACCATTTGTGTCAGGTATTAGCTGGACATCAAATAATGAGGAGTTCTTAAAACCGGTTAATGGCACTGCCGTTGTTAATCAGCCAAGCGCTAATGCGGGTGATCAAGTTGTTACTTTAACAGCAACAATTAACTATAAAGACTTTACCGATACCAAAACTTTTGAAGTAACCGTTAAGTCATTAGCCCCTGCAGAATATAGTTTTGAAGGCGACTTAACTGAACTTAAAGCAGCTTATGCAAACGCCAAGCCTACTGGAGACCGTATTGATAACACTGGCGGTAACGTCACTTTTGTTGAAGGTATTAAAGGCCAAGCAGTATTCCTAGAAGGTTCAGGGGTTCGTTTGCCAAATAACTTGATAACCACCAATGATTATTCTGTATCTATGTGGTTAAAACCTGAAATGTTCTCAGATTACACCACTGCATTTTTTGCAGGTGCAAGCTCGTCTGCATGGATAAGCTTAGTCCCCTCAATGGTTGATTCGAATACGACTCGCCTTTGGGCAAATGGCGGCGGTGCGTTCTTTGATAATGGTGATTTAGGCATGCGACTGCCAGCAAAAGAATGGACTCATATTGCCTTCACTGTTGACGGAACCAACGGTGACACCTTGAAGATGTATGTAAACGGTGAGCTTAAAATTGAAGCAGGTGGCTTCCCTCGCGTATTTACTGTTGAGGGCGAAACCAATGAATTTGCGTTAGGTGTAAACTACTGGGATACAACTTTCAACGGCGCGGTTGATGAGTTAAAAATATTTAACGGGGCAATCGATGCTGACGCAATCAAAGCACTCTACGATTCAGCTACTGCACAAGAGTAAACTATTTAGGGTGAGCTGCCTTACCCAATAGTTTGTTGTCGTGAAAAGCCAGACGAGAGTCTGGCTTTTTTTTAACTTTTTATTTTCAACTTACACAACATCATATACAGTGGTATTTATAATACAATATTAACTAAGGAAGTGGCTATGCAACGTCTTTTCATCACCTTACTATGCTTGATACCCTCACTATGCTTTGCGAAAACTGCCAACTATAAAGTGATAGATCAAGGTGGCAGTGGCCCATTTAGCGCCATTGCAGCCACTGAAACCTCGTTAAGTAACTATGTTATATACCGCCCGAACGAGTTAAATCAGTCAATAAAACTACCCGTTGTAGTATTTGCGAACGGCGGCTGCATGGATACCTCATTTCCCTTTGAGCATATGCTCTCTGACATTGCTTCGCACGGTTACTTATTGATTGCATTAGGAAAAATGCAAAACAGCCTTGATGACAGGCCCTTAAATAAAGCCAGTAATAGCATGATCCCTCACGCGATTGATTGGATCACAGCGCAATCTGCAAATCCGCTGAGTGAATTTTACCAAAGCGCAAACCTTAAGAAAATCGCTATTGCAGGTCAATCGTGTGGCGGCGCGCAACTACTTGCCACTGCAGCAGATGAAAGAGTCAGCAGTTATTTAATGTTTAATTCAGGCATTGGTGATATGACCATGGCAAGCGCCGATGTTAAGTCACTGCAAAACTTACATGCTCCTGTTATTTATTTTGTCGGTGGGCCAACCGATATTGCCACTGACAATGCCAAGCTTGATTATCAGCGTATAAATCATGTGCCAATTGTGTTTGCTAATCATAAAACCGCGGGGCATTCAGGAACGTTTGAACAGCCGTTTGGTGGTTCGTTCTCAAAGCTCGCTATCAAATGGTTGGATTGGCAATTAAAAGATAAGCAAACCAATGCAACGCTATTTTTGCAGGGTAATACAGCTGACTTTATTAATTGGGATATAAAAGCAAAGCAATTTTAAAAGGAATGATTATGAACACATCAACACTTAAGCGGCTTTTATATGCTGCATTTTTAACTGCAACAACGGTCACTGTTCACGCAGAGCCGCTAACCCAAGTGAATGTAACACAAGGTAAACTACAAGGCACAGCTCAGCAAAAGCTGGCTATTTTTAAAGGTGTGCCGTTTGCCAAGCCCCCCGTAGGCGAGCTTCGCTGGAAAGCCCCACAACCAGCTGAAAAATGGCAAGGTGTACTTAAAGCACAAGAATATGCCCCAGCACCAATACAGGCAGGCAATCCGGTATCTGGAGTCAGTGAAGATAGCTTATATTTAAATATTTGGACGCCAGCACAATCTGATAAAGACAAGCTCCCTGTATTAGT
>Ga0115005_10003305_pt1 | contig 12893 bp, 12 predicted proteins | sample ArcOceMetagenome_FD_87163 | JGI IMG/M metagenome (GOLD analysis project Ga0115005, IMG submission 87163) | Marine eukaryotic phytoplankton communities from Arctic Ocean - Arctic Ocean - Greenland ARC118M Metagenome | ecosystem: Environmental > Aquatic > Marine > Oceanic | place: Arctic Ocean... | reverse complement strand
CACGCGGCCGCCTTCGACGTCTAAGCAAGGTATGATTCTTTTTGCTAATCCCATGATTCATTTTTCCCGCTTATTGGAGTTTGTTAATGCTGCGTTATAAATATTTTTTCACTCGTTACATAGCGCTGCTATGCGCCTCGCGAAAAAATATTTATGCCTTGTCTTAACTACATCCAATACAGCTTACTTATAAAATTATTTCGTAGGATGGGTTAGCGAGGCACTAGCGTAACCCATCAAGTTTTATGCTAATATTTTCGATGACTTACGCTTGGCCATCCCAATTTAAAAAATTCTCTAACAACTGCAAACCCGCGGTGTGACTTTTTTCTGGGTGAAACTGCACAGCGAAGACATTATCTTGGCCAATGGCGGCTACAAAATCTTTACCGTAGTGACCGCGCCCTTGTATGTGGGCTTCGTTTTCAGCGGTGACAAAATAGCTGTGCACAAAATAAAAACGGCTGTTGTCTTCGATCTTGTTCCACATTGGATGCGCCACTTGAGACACTTGATTCCAGCCCATGTGTGGTACTTTTAATTTTTCGCCGGTTTGCGTGCCTTCCGTCTCGACTAAGTCGTTACCAAAGAATTGCACTTTACCAGGGAAGTATTTTAAACATTCAACGCCGCCGTTTTCTTCGCTGTGATGCATCATGGCTTGCATGCCGACACAAATGCCTAAAAGTGGTTTGGTTTTGGCCACTTCGGCCACCACTTGGTCAACGCCTAAACGTAGAATTTCGCCCATGCAATCGCGCATGGCGCCTACACCGGGCAATACGACGTGGTCGGCTTTTAAAATGGTTTCAGGATCAGAAGTCACGATGACGGATGTATCGTTGCCAGCGTGTTCCAAGGCTTTGGAGGCGCTGTGCAGGTTGCCCATGCCATAATCAATGACTGCACAAATCTTGCTTTTCATGGGTGTTCTCTCGCTTTGTGGAGCTTGCCAATACTGCGTTAACAACTTTCTTGGCGTCACCCTGTGCTGCTTTATACACAGCCAACTGGGTGATCAATGAAATTTAAAAGCGTGTTAAGGGAAGATTACAAAGAACCTTTCGTTGAAGGAATCATGCCTTCCATTCTTGGGTCCACTTCCATGGCCATGCGCAGGGCGCGACCAAATGCTTTGAACACGGTTTCAATTTGATGGTGAGCGTTGTGACCCTTTAGGTTATCGATATGTAGGGTCACTCCGGCGTGGTTCACGAACCCTTGGAAGAACTCATAAAACAGTTCGGTATCAAAGCCACCCACGCTGCCACGAGTGAACGGAATTTTATATTCCAAACCAGGGCGGCCAGAGAAGTCGATAACAACACGGCTAAGGGCTTCGTCTAAAGGCACATAGGCATGGCCATAACGACGTAGGCCTTTTTTATCACCAATGGCTTTTGCAAAGGCTTGGCCTAGTGTAATGCCTGTGTCTTCGGCACTATGATGGTCATCGATGTGGTTGTCCCCTTTGCAGACAATGTCTAAATCAACCAAACCATGGCGGGCAATTTGATCCAGCATATGCTCAAGGAAAGGCATACCAGTATCAAATTGAGCCTTGCCTGTACCATCTAAGTTTACAGAGACTTTGATTTGGGTTTCTGAGGTATTGCGTTCAACCGACGCCGTACGCTGTGCCATGGTCTAAATCCAAAGGGTAAATAAAAAACCGAGTATACCTTAAACAATCCTCAGTGGTTAGAGCTCAGCGTGCATTGCGCGTAGCGATATCCGCGAATCATGGATAGAATGGCGGCCCTGTTTATGGTCGACCTGGGACGAAGGCCTTACCTATATATTTACAGTGGCTTGAACAGCCATCTGAACGAGATAATTTAGATTTAGACAAGCTTTATGCGGATGCTCCTGCTCAATGGTTGCAGTCAGCGCCGCAGATGAAAGGCTCTGATTGGGCTATGAATCAAACCCTAAGCGGTAAGCGCATCGCCTTGGGCCGATTCAATGACCGCATTGTGTGTGCGGCCAGTCTTGTGGCGCAATCTGATTCATCACATCAGGCGTATAACTACCAGATTCAGCAGGTGTGTGTGCGCAGTATTACGCGTCACCGTGGTGTGGCCAAGCAGCTTTTGGTTCGTCTTTGCCAATGGGCCAGTGAAACTCAGTCATCCCTTTTTATTGAGGATGAGGAAAGTGAGCTCTCTGGCTTGTATGAGCTGGGGTTTGTGCAATATTTAAAGGGTTGGCGTTATTTGCCTCTGTAGTATTGTCTTTAATGTGAAACAATTAGTTAATTTTGATGTTCTTTATCTTATAAAGCTCAAGAATTACACTAGGCAACATAATTTATGGAGAAAAGCATGTTTCGTTTATTCAGTGTATTAGGCCTGTTAATGGCTTTGGTGTTGCCTGTTCAGGCACAAGAGCCTCACCCACAAAACGTGGTGAAGTCAGTCTCGGATGTGGTTCTGGCTGAAATCCTGGCCAATAAAGAAAAGCTCGATCAAGGGCCTGAGTTTTTATTGCAGTTGGTTGAAACTCGCATGTTGCCAATCATTGACCAAGAGCGCATGTCTCAATTGGCCCTGGGTAAGTATTGGAAAGATATTAACGACAAGCAGCGTGCGGACTTTTCAGAAGGGTTTAAGCGCTTGTTGATTAAGACCTACGCGGGTGCATTCAAAGCCTACACGGGCCAAGACGTAACCTACGGTGAGACACGCTTTAACAAATCTGGCGACAAAGCCATTGTAAGTTCCGATATTCATGTGGCTGGCGGCAGCCCAGTAAACTTGCAATATCGTCTATATCAACCCACACCCGGTCAATGGTTGGTGTATGACGCCACCATCGCTGGCCTTGGTTTGATCCGTACTTATCGTGCCCAGTTCAATGATCAAATTGAACGTGATGGCATTGATAAAACCATTGCTCAACTGCAATCTGTCCAGCTTTAAACCCCGTCTGTCGCCTTCTTTTAATAACCGTAAGCTCTAATGGGCTTGCGGTTTGCGTTGAAACATAAATCAGCCTAACCTCAATAGTAGTGGTGCTTATCCACTGTACTCATTAATTGCGGAAAATGTCTTATATGGCCAAAGGCTGGCGTCATATATGGTTGGTGTTTGTTGTTACTGGATGGCTTGCTGGTGGGTCAAGTAGTGCCTTTAGTGAACTCAATACCAATCAAATTAAGTCGGCTTATTTGTTTCAAATCAGTAAGTTTGTATTCTGGCCTGAAGAGCGCAAGCAGTTTGACCACTTTAACTTGTGTTTGCTGGGGCCTGATACCTATCAAGGCAATCTTCAAAAGATGGTGGGGCGCACGGTTTTTAATAAGCCTGTGAAGTTCCGAGCCGTCAATTCCTTAGATGACGCACAGCAGTGTCACCTTCTTGTTCTCTCTTCTGCTCAACGAATCAAAACCTCAGAACTCACCGCTTGGTTAAAGCAGCATCCTGTTTTGACCGTTGCGGATGGTGCCCAGAGTATTGATAAAGCTATGGTGGTGTTTGTACTTGAAGAGCAAAGGGTGCGCTTACACATTAATATTGACCTAGCCCGTTTGGCGGGTTTGTCGTTTGCGGCCAATTTACTTGAAGTGGCCAGTAAAATTAAAAAAGGAGGCCAGTAATGTCTTGGCTTCCTCGGTTACATCTTCGTACCAAGTTAATTGCCAGTATTGTCATCACCAGTGTATTGGCAGTGATGGTGAGCTCCGTTGCCTTGGTGCGATACGATCGCGTGCAAGAAGTGGCAAGCGTGTCGGAGGATATGAAGATTCTTGCCGGTATCGTGGCTAACCGCAGTACCGCCGCGTTAATCTTTGCCGATGCCCGACAAGCAGAGGCCAACCTAAAAGCGTTAGGGGAGAACCCCAACGTGCTGATGGCGTGTATCTATGACAGTGGTCAGCAGGTGTTTGCCCTGCACCATTTTACTCATTTGGATCAAAAGCCTTGCCCTGAGAACCCAAAAGAATCCGATTTAAGTATCGATAGCACCATAGAGATTTATGAGCCCATCGAGCTAGATGGCCTGCCGGTGGGCACCTTGTATATGAGCCTGAGCCTAGATTGGCTCAATGAGCGCTGGCAGCAGCAGCTCTTGTTCATTGTGTTGGTGATTTTTGCTGTGCTCATGCTGTCCATGGTGCTGGCAAAGTATCTGCAGCTATTGCTGCTCAAACCCATTCAAAAAATCACCACCACAGCACGTGAAATTACCGAGCAACAGGACTACAGCCTACGCGCCGAAAAAGAGGTGAAGGATGAAATCGGTGACATGGCCGATGTGTTCAATGGCATGCTCAGCAAGATAGAAGATGAAACTGCGAGGCTCTACGCCAGCGAAGAAAAATTCCGTCAACTGGCCACGTTATCTCCTGTGGGTATTTTTCAGATTAACCTGCAGCATCAAATCACTTATGTGAATAGCCGTTGGTCAGAGATCACAGGCATTCATCAACCATTAGCAAACTTAGAGCATTGGTTAGGGCGCATTCGTTCAGAAGATCGCCGCCGCACGCTTAAGGCATGGAGCGCCCTGATTCAAAATCATCAGGAATTTGTGGTCGAGGTGGGGTTTGAAAAACACGATGAAATTACATGGACCATCATCGAAGCCAGTGTCCTGCATGATGGCAAGGGTGAAGTGTATGGTTACATGGGGGCCATTAGCGATATTACGGATCTTAAAAACGCCCAGCTACAAATGGAAAACCTTGCTTTTTATGACCCGTTAACTGGATTATCGAACCGTCGTTTATTTCAAGACCGACTCAATAAAGCGGTTGCCGAAAGCAAGCGTCGCGGCACCTTTGTGGCGTTACTGTTCCTCGACCTAGATCAGTTTAAACGCATTAACGACAGTCTAGGTCACGATGCAGGTGACCAGCTATTAGTAGAGACCGCTCAAAGGCTCCGTGACAGCGTAAGGGAAACCGATACAGTGAGCCGTATTGGTGGCGATGAGTTTACTGTGTTACTCAGTGATGTGGACTCGACCCATGGTGTGCGCCACATTGCGGACAAAATTTTAAAGAACTTGTGCAAACCCATCACCCTTAAAAAACAAACTGTCATTAATACCGTCAGTATTGGCATCACCATGTCGCCCACCGATGCCAATGATGCTAACAAGCTCATGCGGAATGCTGATATGGCCATGTATCGGGCAAAAGCCATGGGGCGGAATAACTTCCAATTCTTCTCTGAAGATATGAATAAAGAGATGATGGGCTACTTAGAAATAGAGAAAGATCTAAGGCATTCCATTGAGCATAACGATGAGTTCATTATTTATTTCCAGCCCAAAATCGATCTTTTGAGTTACCGTTTTATTGGCGTGGAAGCCTTAATTCGTTGGAAGCCAAAAGGCAAAGACATGATTCCGCCAGACCGCTTTATACCGATTGCGGAAGAAAGTGGCCTGATCATCCCGATTGGTAAATTCGTGTTTAGACAAAGCCTATTACAGGTTCGACGCTTGATGGACTTAGGCATCTGGCCTGAACATGCCAAAATGGCCGTGAACTTATCCGCACGCCAATTTAGCGACCCAAATCTTATCCATGACTTGAACGAAAGCATTGAGATGACGGGCTGTCCGGTTGAAGTGATTGAATTAGAAATCACAGAAAGTACCCTAATGGACCATGTCGAAAGTGCGATCTTCACCATGCGCAAAATCAAACAAATGGGTATAACCATTGCCATTGATGACTTTGGTACAGGCTACTCAAGCTTAAGTTACTTGAAGCGTTTCCCTATTGATGTGTTAAAAGTAGACCGCTCTTTTGTGATGGATATTCCGAACGATGTGAGTGATATGGAAATAACGGCCGCGGTAATCGCCATGGCCCACAAGCTGAATCTCAGAGTGGTTGCTGAGGGCATCGAAACCAAAGAACAAATCGACTTCTTACGTTCTAACCGCTGCGAATATGGTCAAGGTTATTTGATTGCCAGGCCCATGCCGGCGGATGAATTGGAAGACTATATCCAACGGCCCATCCAAGTTGGTTTGTTGTCTTTGTAAGTGTTTATTGAACACTGATATCCCTGGTTTTCAGTTAAGCTGCGCTTACATCTACCCAGTCATTGAGGTAGGCTTGGCCACTTATTTCTAGAAGCTGTATCCAATCACTATGAGCCCATCTTCAGCATTCAGCCAAGCGGTACTTGCTTGGTTTGATGACAATGGACGTCACGACCTTCCTTGGCAGCACAACAAAACCCCATACCGTGTTTGGGTGTCTGAAATCATGTTGCAACAAACTCAGGTCGTGACCGTTATTCCTTACTATCAGCGTTTCATGGCATCTTTTCCCACGGTTGAAGCGTTAGCCAAAGCCAGTACTGATGATGTTTTGCATCACTGGACGGGTCTGGGTTATTACGCCCGCGCTCGTAATCTGCATAAGTGCGCACAAACGGTGGTGAATGACTTTGCTGGCGAATTTCCTCAAAGCGTTGAAGAGTTAGAATCGTTATCGGGCATTGGTCGCTCCACCGCTGGGGCCATTGCCAGTATCAGCATGGGAAAACACGCAGCGATTTTGGACGGTAATGTAAAGCGTGTGCTCAGTCGTTTTCATGCGGTAGAGGGCTGGCCTGGGAATAAAAAGGTAGCCGATGAAATGTGGCTAATTGCAGAACGTTACACGCCCGCCAAGCGCACGGGGGATTACACACAGGCCATGATGGACCTTGGTGCCACCCTCTGTACCCGAAGCAAGCCGCAATGTCAGATTTGCCCATTGGTGAATCAATGCGAAGCCTACGCGCAGGGCCGAGTGAAAGAATTCCCCCACAGCAAACCTAAAAAAGAAAAGCCGGTTAAAGCCGTGCGCTTACTTATGTTGCAGCATGGCAACGAGGTGTTACTGCAACAACAACCTGACAGCGGCATTTGGGGTGGCCTGTGGATATTTCCGCAGCAAAGTCTTGAACAAGAGTTGTTCGACCATGAACTGCTGGTTCAGAATAAAATTAAAGGGGTGGAACACGGTGATGTGTTCCGTCATACCTTTAGCCATTACCATTTAGACATACATCCAATTCGCGTGGAGCTTATTACCAAGGTGGAGCAGGTGGCTCAATCGCCGATGCTTTGGTATAACCTACAACAACCGGCCAGTGTGGGCCTTGCGGCCCCTGTTAAGAAATTATTGGAAAGTTTATGACTCGAACCGTGCAATGTCGTCGATATCAAAAAGAACTAGAAGGGCTAGAAAAACCGCCCTTTCCAGGGCCACTGGGTCAGGATGTATTTGAGAATGTGAGCAAGCAGGCTTGGCACGACTGGATGGAACATCAGACCCGCATCATTAATGAGCAGCATCTGAATATGATGGATATGACCAGCCGCAAATACTTGCAGGGGCAAATGGCGAAATTCTTTGCCGGCGAGGAAGTGGATCAGGCAGAAGGCTATAAAGAAGCCGATAAAGAATAAGTCGCTGATAACTAAGCAAAATTATTTCCAGACAGGGTTGACACACATCCTGAATGGAGGTTTAATACGCCACCTCGACGAGGCAACGCCTTAGTTGATATGCCCAGATAGCTCAGTCGGTAGAGCAGAGGATTGAAAATCCTCGTGTCGGTGGTTCGATTCCGCCTCTGGGCACCATCCAGAATTCTTAAAAAGCCTCGATTTAATCGGGGCTTTTTTTTGCCTGTCATATTTGGAACGGCGGATCGAACACTCTCTACACTTTGGTGGTTAGATTGAGCGGCGCTGCGCTTGGTCTTCGACTGCCTGCGGCACTCTATTGCTGCGCAATGATCACGCCTCTGGGCACCATTCAGAATTTTAAATCCTCGCTACTAGCGGGGATTTTTCGTTTTAGCACTCCCTTTTTTAAATCTATTTGCCCACTGTTCGGATGAGAAGCATCGCGGTTCGACAAAATCGTCGGAAACGATTTTGGTTGCGAAGCAAGCCGTAAGTCGAGCCCCTGGGGTGTGGCGAGCAATTCCGCCTCGCAACCGTTTCGATTCCGGCATCCGCCCAATTAGGGCACCATCCAGAATTCTTAAAAAAACCTCGATTTAATCGGGGCTTTTTTTGCCCGTTATATTCAGCACAGCAAAGCTAATACGCTTAGTGCGCTGAATCACTTGCTTTAAGTTTTTTAATTAGTTGCTGATATTTTGCATACTTCTCTTTTTCGCCTTTTTTATAGGCGAGCTTAGCGGCCTCCTCTAATTTGAGTCTTACATAATACCTAGCGACTGATTTGTAGATATCCAATGACGCCATGATGGGTAACCCTGTCTTTCATATTTAGAGCATAGAAGATAAAGAGCCCTTGAGTTCGATGTCGAGTAATGAGGCCAGAGGCAAACTCATTTGCCCCAAAGGAGAAAAATCACGCCCCCCCGTTTATGCTGGATTAGGCTAGACTAAAAATGTGTACGTACATTGGCCGACCTAAACGTCTATGAGACTCAAAACGAGCAGCTTTTGCTTAGGCGTCATGATAGTGAGCCTGCCATGTTTGGCGGTGAGTCCCAATGAGGGCTTATTTGATCTCACTCTGAAACAGCTCAGTAACATTAAGGTTACCGGCGCGGCCGTGCGCAATTTAAATCTCGCATACACCCCTTATAGTGATAATCCTTTTTCCCTGTCGAATTTACAGCTTCCTGCCGCCATTGATGTTGTTGATCATAAAACCATAGAAGCCCGTGGCTTAAACAATGTTGTGGAGGTGGTGGATAGCATGGTGGGAGTGCTCTCAGGCGAGTCGCCTTCTGAGCCATACAGTTTCAGTACCCGTGGTTTTAGTCGCAACTCAATCGGGGTTTTGTACGATGGCGTGTCTATGGGGATGTCGACACTGAATATGCGCCCGCAAACATCGTTTAATCTTGATCGAGTCGAGGTGGTGAAGGGCTCAAGTGTATTAAGCGCCAATGACGGCTCCGCTGGCGGCACCGTCAACATCATTACTAAGAAGCCTGAGTTTTCAGAGCAATCTATTAACCTGCACACACGTTATGGGCGCTTTAATACCCAGTCCTATAACCTGGGGCTCAACGCTTCAGACAATGCGCAGCAGGCCTATCGGTTAGATGTCAATCGCAATAACAGCGATGGTTGGGTGGATAACACAGAGTCAGACTCCTTAAATGCCTCTCTATCGTATGCGTATCGTCCCTTGGCAGATATGCAGGTGTTACTTTACAGCAGTTATGCTGAGGATAATTTGCCAGCGTATTGGGGAACACCTTTAGTGCCATTAAGTGATGCCGGCGACCCAAGTGGTGATGTCGTGAATGCCGGTGATGACCGCGTGGTGGATCTGGCCACTCGCTATAATAATTATAATGTAGGGGATAGCATCATTGACTCAAGCAGTTACTGGCTTAGGTTGGATACTCATTGGCAAATAAGTGAACACACTAAGTTAAAAGCCACTATGTATCAGTTTACGGCTGATCGTGTTTGGCAAAATGCAGAGTCCTATACCTATGATTCGGTTAGTGATCGTGTGCAGCGTGATCGCCTTTTAATAAAGCATCAGCGCTACTTGCGTGGTTTGAATTTATCTATGGTGCATTCGTTTAACGCTTGGCAAACACCACAGCAGCTTGCTGTCACTATTGTGTCGAGCACGAATGATTTTACCCGTGATGTGGGGTTTGATTTAAATGCTGCGGATTTTTATAACATTGATGACGTGGATCTATCAGCCCCGGAGGCGGGGCAGTTTGGCAATGTGGATGTGCGTGAAGACAAGCAAACGGTCATTAAGGATGCGGCGGTTATTCAATATAGAGTGAATCTTTCTGAGCAATGGGCTTTAACATCCAGCATGCGCTTTGAGCGTATTTATTACGACCGTCTTTATATCGGGTTTGATGATTCGATCCGATCTCGCTCAACCCTAGATAAGCAATTCAATCAGCAAGCGTATTTTTTAGGTGCGACGTTTGAATTAATGAAAGATACCTTTGTATATGCCAATGTCGCCAAACAGCACGACCCACTGGAGGACGGTTTGGTGTATTTTTATGATATCAAGCATTTAACCTCATCAGACATTATGCAGTATGAACTTGGCTTTAAATCCATTTACAACCTTGATACTGAGCTTTCTTTCGCCATGTATCAGATTGATAAAAAGCAAGATTACCAAATTGGTGTCGGTGACCCGGTTAATATAGGTCATTTAGTTTCACAGGGCGTCGAATTCGCCATCAAACATGATGTCAGTGAACGGTTCCGATTTGGTGGAAACTATGCGCTGGTCAATGCCGAGTATGACGGCCTGTACGACTCGGCTGAGGGCGTTAATGTGGATGGCAATCAGCCTGTAAATGTACCGGATCATATGCTCAGCGCATGGTTAAGCACGAACGATATCTTCGGCTTACCCTTTGAATGGGGCCTGGGCTATAACTATGTATCAAAGCGTTATGCGAACGCCTCCAATAGTATTGAATTGAAGCCCTATGAATTGCTCAATACATTTATTGCGTATGAGGGGCAGCAGTACAGGGCGGCCATGAGTGTGCGAAACCTAACAGATGAAGTCTATGCCCCATGGAGCGATGTTTATTATCCTAACCAAGTGGCGCTTGGCTCACCTCGTATGATTGAAGCAAGCTTAAGATTACATTTCTAGATTGTTGCCAGTGCAGGATAACGATCCACAGGTGTGGATTTACTTTGCGCGTTTTTACCGAGTATTCAAACGGCGTTGCGTTTTGATCACACGCTTTCTTTTGTGAATGTTCTTTCACCTATAAACATGGCAAGCTGAGCCAGAATTAAAAATAATAAAAGGTAATCAATATGTCAGTGGTTTGGATTACAGGTGCCTCTTCAGGCATTGGAGAAGCCCTTGCAAAGCAATATGCAAAGCTGGGTAATCAGTTAGTATTATCCGCTCGTCGCGAGCCTGAGCTTGAGCGTGTAAAGCAAGCTTGTGTGGACCTTGGGGCAAGCCCGTCGGATATTCTGGTGCTGCCATTAGATGTCACCGAACATGCGTCCATGGCTGAAAAAGTCTTTGCCGTCACCGCCCATTTCAAAACCATTGATGTACTCATTAATAATGCAGGGATTTCCCAGCGTTCGCTGTGTTTAGACACCGATTTATCGGTTTATCAAACCCTGTTGGATGTGGATGTGCTTGGACAAATTGCCCTCACCAAACAGGTGCTGCCTATCATGGTGAAACAAGGCTCAGGGCATATTGCTGTGACATCAAGCGTAGCCGGTAAAGTGGGTGTGAAATGGCGTACGGGATATTGTGCTGCCAAGCATGCCGTGATGGGTTTTTTTGATGCACTGCGTGCAGAAGTGGCCGAGTACGGTATTCAAGTGAGTACGATTACGCCTGGCTTTATTAAAACGGATATTTCTAAAAATGCGGTCACGGCTAATGGTGAAAATTTTGGCGTGGATGATGAGGACATTAAAGGTGGCATGGACGTGAACAAATGCGCACAGGTGATTATCAAGCAACTGGGTAAGGGGAAAAAAGAAATTGCTGTAGGTGAAGGTTTGTCTATGGTGGCCTTGACGCTTAAGCGTTTCTTTCCGAGCGTATTGTTTCGAATGGTTGAGAAAAAGAAATAAACACGGTTAACTAAAATAGCTCAATGTCGTCGTTATCCTTATTTCGCGCGTTTTCTTCGGCGATGACCATCTCTTTTAGGTCGGCTAATTCGGCGTCATTGAGCTTTGAAATATCGAGGGACTGGAATGTGCGCTTTAATGCTTGGTCAGTCTGGAAGCAACGTAAATGCGCCACACCTTTTCCAGGAATCGTCATGGGGTTCTGATTAATGACGGATTTCCCGCAATAAATACAGCTCATCCCCATTGAATAACTCCTTACACTTACCTGTCTACCAAGGCCTGATTACTCAGGCCTTGGTGCATAAGCAAACACATCACTTAGCATCTGTGATTGATGAAAGCCTTTTTGCTCTAAGCCACTTAATACACTGTAGACAAAATTAGGGCTGCCACAGGCGATGGCTTTAATATTAGAAAGATTCCCCAGCTTCATTTGCACTAACTCTTCCACTGTGTGCTCAGTGAAAAAATCACACTCAGGGGCTTCTGGCGTCATGGGATGATAGTGAATCAAACCTTGCTCGCTCCAGCTTTGCGCAAGCTGAGAATAAAATCCCGTTGCATCACGGTTAATCCAGTACAAATGAATGGCACTGTGCTGATGCTTCAGTTGTTCTTCAATCATGGCTTTGGCTTGAGCAAAGCCAGTACCAGCCACAATAAATACCAGCGGATCATGTAGATTAAATTGATCCGCTTCGGTTTTTAGCCAAACATCGCCCATCGGTAAACGCGCGCGTACCGTTGGGTTGGTTTGTAAGTACTGCAAAATGATCTGGCTGGATTGATTTTCATCACTGACGCCTAGGTGCAGCTCAATGCGGCGATCATCCGGTGCGCTGGCAATGGTGAACGGGTATTGAGCATCATTAATTAACAGCTCTAAATACTGTCCAGCATGATAACGAATGGGCTTGCCGGCAGGGGCCAATAATTCAACTTGATATACACCGCCACTTAAAGCGGTCACGCTTTGCACTTGAAACGCAACATGTTGCAAAGCAATTTCTCCGGGTCCTAGCACCTTGTCTAGCTCCAAAATTAGGTCGCTGCGTGGTTTGGATACACAGCAAAGCAATGGGTTAACATCTGGATGATCTGCATTTTTTCTACCTTCTGGTGTGTCTACCACACCCGCTAACATATGAGCTTTGCAAATCTCGCAATTACCATTGATACAGCTTTTACGAATTTTAATGCCAGCACGTTGTGCGGCATCCAGAACACTTTCATCTTCGCGGGCTTCAAATTGGCGCCCTCTTGGTTGAATCATTATTTGATGCGTCATTATTAAGCTTAGTACGGTCCATCTAAAATATTCAATTCTT